>VYLZ01000037.1_pt1 | contig 133227 bp, 124 predicted proteins | sample 5115361 | NCBI WGS metagenome assembly VYLZ01 (sample SAMN12291805, study PRJNA351875) | freshwater metagenome | isolation source: freshwater lake | place: USA: Michigan, Sixteen Lake | collected 2013-08-07 | reverse complement strand
ATTTTGCCATGAAAGCAATCCTGTACACAAAGGCTATGGAAAAAGCCCTAACTGAACTCAAAAAACTAAAAGCTGGAACTCAACTCAAACTCAATTTTGCGTAACATCAGTTAAAATGAAAGCAAAGAAAAAATCACGCTGTCAACAGGCGGATATGTAAACTACAAAGATGTGTCCTTGAGGAAATTAATGGTACAGCAAAAATCGCCAGCACGGCAGCTTCGTTAGTACAAATAATTGGGCTACCCTTGTTATTGTTGGTCCCAGCCTTAGTTCGTGTCTTCACGAATCAAGCAAAAAAACAATGTGTTTCGTGAGGACACGACCCACGGATGAAGGTTGCAGACTAAGAGTTAGCAATAGCTGCTGAGCCGAAGTCAATTTATAGTCGTGAATCATTAAAATAATGTTAAATGCCTGTAAATCAACCCCAGCCTTGGTTCGTGTCTTCACGAATCAAGCAAAAAAACATTGTGTTTCGTGAGGACGCGACCCACGGATGAAGGTTGCAGACTAAGAGTTAGCAATAGCTGCTGAGCCGTAGTCAATTTATAGTCGTGAATCATGAAAATAATGTTAAATGCCTGTAAATCAATATATTTAAAATAAACCTATAAGTTGATTTAATGGAAATAGTCAGTATCTTTGCAGACCAATTAACCTCCTTCCGCTATGGTACTGACCAACCCGATGAATTTTCCCGGCTCTTTAGCCAATGGCAGGATCCTGAGTTTCTATACGAGTTCTTTACTGAGCACGCTGAAGATTTACAAAGTGGCTTTTTCGGAGCAGTATCATTGCAAACTGCCATAAGGCAAACCCGAGACGAAGCCAGAAGATTGGAAGCTAAGCTTCTTCAACTGGCAAGCGGCACACCAGATAATCTGGATTCGATCTTTGAACCATTAAAACTTGAAGAACCTATTGAACTTACCCGCTCAAAAGCAAAAGGTGAAAAACCAAAAAGCTGGTTGCGCATTTATGCTATTAAACTTGAAGCAAATGTTTACGTTGTAACAGGTGGAACAATAAAACTAACAAGAAGTATGCAAGAACGTGAGCATACAAGTCTTGAACTTAAAAAATTTGAAAGATGTAAAGCCTATTTGCGTGAGCAAGGCATTACCGATATTGAAGGACTAACTGAACTAATGGTATAAACCGAAAGGTTATGAGCAACCTAGAAAAATTAAAAAAAATACTTTCCAAACAAGAATCAACATGGGAAGAAGAAGCTAAATGGAGAGAAGCCAATGAGGAGTGGTTATCTCAATCATTTGATATTGCCGTGCGTGTATTAGACACACTGAAGGCAAAAAAGATGACTCAAAAAGACCTGGCCGAAAAAATGAAAGTTACTCCACAGTTTATTAATAAAGTGGTAAAGGGCCAGGAGAACCTTTCGTTAGAAACAATCGGAAAGCTGAGTCGTGCGTTAGGGATTAAACTCATTGATATTGTTGGCCATGAAACGTCCCTGGAGGCAGAGTATGACTTTGAGCAAGCTTACGAAGTCAGTCAAATTTATAGAAAGCAAATTTTCGGTCATACATCATCCAAAGGTTATGTTGGGCTTGAGGCATGTCAAGTATATGTAAAAGAGCAGAAACTAGAATATAAAATGCCAGCCTGATGGAAAGCAGGAAAGACATTGTTGAGTTTTCAATTGTAAAAGTTAGGACAGAGCAATTCGCCATAATTGAGAAAGCCTTTGCGGAAACAGAACCGATTAACCTGAATACTAATTTACGGTTTGCAATTGATCGTGATGAGCGATTGGTAGCCGTGTTTATGCTTTTCAAATTTGAGCAAAAAGAAATTCCATTTTTAATTGTTGAAGTTTCTTGTCGATTTTTGATTGCTCCAGAATCGTGGGGGGAATTTACAAAAGATGATGTTGCAACGGTAATACCTAAGGGGTTTTTGACTCATCTCGGTATGATCACGGTAGGCACAGCTCGAGGAGTGTTACACACCAAAACAGAAGGAACTGGATTTAATGACTTTATTTTACCCACGATCAACGTGATTGAAATGGTGAAGGAAGATGTTTCTTTCGCAGAGGCAAAATCCCAGTAATTTCTTAGGATCGGTTCGCTGGTTATTGTTGGTCTCCGACCAACAATCTTAAATACATAGTTATCACCTCACCGCACTCTAGCGCAAGGGTCTTGTGCTTCCACATCTATGCTGGCTGACAAAAGTCCAAGCGTGACGCTTGAACTAGGTTAAGGCCAACCCCAACAACGGTAGGCAAACATCTATTGAAGGACCTAACGGAACAAAAACCGCTCGGTCACCTACTCGTTCCTTTTATTGGACACATGAGCCTTTTGTTATTCTTTAGGAAACACTATTTCAACCTTCGTTCCTACTCCACTTTTACTTGTAAGTGAGATAGAAGCACCTAACGCATCTACCTGACTTTTTATTAAATACAATCCCAGTCCCTTTCCCTCAGTGTGCGTGTTAAACCGTTGAAATGGTTGAAACAATTTATCAGCATACTTTTCTGAATCAAAGCCTAGTCCATTGTCCTCAAAAATCAATCGATATACGTTTTCTCCCTCGGTAAAAAGTAATGTAACGATGGAAGGTTGGGTTTGGGCCTTATACTTAATGGCATTCGAAAACAAATTGGTCAAGATGCTGTCAAAATAGGGAAGTATTGTGGTGAAGCTGGCAACTTCTGTTTGAACGTTGACAATGATCCGAGACTCTTCAATCTCGTGTTTAAATCGATTCTTAATACCGTCAATAAACCCCAAAATTTGAATGTTCACTTTTTCAGCATGCGTATTGTTTTGAACGTATAGAATTTGATTTAAATCTCGTATAATTTCATCCAGCCCTCTGGCGGCTTCAACCGTTTTGGTTAATATCGTCAGGTTGGTTTTATCGGATAAATCTTTTTGATTAAAGATATTTGCTAAACCCATAATTCGCGCAACGGGCGAGCGTAAGTTATGTGCAACAATAAAACTAAATTGTTCAAGTCTTTGAAACTGTTTCTTTAATTCGTCATAGCTTCTGCCTAATTCTATTGTTTTATCCTTCACAGTCAACTCAAGCTTACGATTATGGTTTTCTATGATATCTCTTTGCGCAAGTATCTCCTCGTGCTGCGCAATCAACTCTTCGTTTTGCGTAGCAATTTCCTCGGTTCGATTTTGAACGGCTGCTTCAAGCTTTAGATTGATGGCCATGAGTCGTCTACTATTCCATTGAATACCAAATACAAAACTGGAAACAAAAGCCAACAGATAACCGGCATACGCCCACCATGTTCTATACCAAGGGGGTAAAATCAAAAACGAAAAACTTTTATCACCTGGGCTAACCATATTCGTTTGCATGTTGCGGGCACGCACCTTAAAAGTGTATTTGCCTTCATGCAAATTCTTATAAGTAGCCGTAGTGTTGTAGGTCCAGATACTCCATTCATTATCTTCCCCTTCCAAAATGTATTGATAACTTATTTCGGAGTTCGCAGCAATCCCAACGATTTTAAATTCAAAGTTAAGCTGATTATGTGCATAGGGTAAGGTCAAATCAACAGGCACCGGATTGAAGGGTGTAATGTTGGTGAACGAGACTCCACTCATTCTTTTTTGAAGGATCGTTCTTTCCTTTTCCGGTAGTACTCTACCATGGGAAAATATTTCCTGGAAAGCGCGGGTCAAGGAATCCGTGGAGATGCCCGACTGTAGAGAATACCAAGAAAAAAAATCTTCTCCTGGAATAACTTTTTGGATGGCCACTTCAGGCTTTCGCACGCTTCTTCGCACTGCGTTAAGATCGAAGCGTACTAGGCCTGATTTTACGGCACGTGTTGCTACCCAAACAACCCCATCCTGATCGACCATCAATGCATTTGCCCCCACTCCTGAAATAGCACCAATTTGGTAACCTGTCGAAGAATTGAATTCTTCAAATACTGGTGTGTACGCACTCAGTTCTTTGTTTGAAAGTATGTTGGCTGCCGAAATTACCGGTACACTATCCGCGTTCGAAACGAATTTGAAAAGTACAAAAAGCCCAGCGTTGGTACCCATAACCAACTCACCATTTGCCGTAAACAACAACTCGTGAATTACGTTTGTACCCCACTCTTTACCCAAAGAAAAATGAAGGAAATTTTTTCCATCAAAGCGGCTGAGCCCCCGATGTGTACCCACCCACAAATTGCCGTGTTCATCAGAGACTATGCCAAGAACCTTATTGCTGGGAAGCCCGTGCGCATCGGTGTAGGTAATGAATTTTTCTCCATTGAGATAACTCACTCCGCCCCCATTGGTTCCCACCCATAAATTTCCTCTGGCATCCTCAGTTATGCAACTCACTTCTTTCATAGGCAAGCCAGATTCACTTGAAAAGTTTTGTATGTATTTACCATCGTATCGGCTCAGGCCCGGTTCCGTATAGCTTATCCACATTCCCCCCTTTTTGTCCTCATAGATTGCTACAATGTCGTTGGCAATCAAACCATCTCTGTTGGTAATGGTTGTGAATGATTCTCCATCGAATTTACACAAGCCACCATCCAGAGTGCCAATCCAAAGAATATCATCGCGACTCTTATAAAGGGTTAAAATCACATCGGAGGGCAGACCGTCACTTCGATTAAATGTTATAAACGACTGGCCATTGTAGCTAACTAATCCGTCTTCAGTGCCAATCCATAAGTCACGTGTTTTTTTGTTTTCAACAACGGCTCTAATTTTACTTAGAGATGGGTGATCTAACCGTGTGAAATTCATAGTTTCTCTACTGGAGAATAAACTTACCCCGCCACCGTTGTAGGATGCGATCCACAAATTGCCGTCATGATCTACCGATAGGCTGGCAAGCTCACTTGTTGGAAGTCCATTTTCAGTAGTGTAGTTTGTAAACAGCGAACCATCATAGCTGCTCAAGCCCCCAGATGTAGCAAACCAAAGAACACCTTTATCGTCTTGGGCAATTGACCATACATCATTGTGTGCGAGTCCATCCTTTTGGGTGAATGTTTCAAAGGATAGCCCGTCAAAGCGGGTAACACCGCCTTGATACCCTCCTATCCACAAGTTGCCTGTGCGATCCTCAAAAAGGGTCATGATTTTATCCGCTTCAAGCCCCTGCGCCTTTGTATAATTCGTAAATGAGTCACCGTCATAGCGACTCAAACCACGATCGGAACCAATCCAAATATTACCTTTTTTATCAACTACGGTTGCATTTATTGCTGTGTTGATTAGCGGATTTTCTGAACCCGGATTCGTAAACCGTTGACCATCGTATTGAGCTACTCCTTTGACTGTTCCAAACCATAGGTGGCCATTTTTGTCCTCAGAAATAGATCTGATAGTTTTAAAATCGCGCCCCTCGAATTCAAAAAAATTGGTAATCGATTTGCCATCAAAACGGCTAATGCCGTTATACGTTCCAAACCAAAAAATGCCGTTTCGATCTTCAAATATTGAGGTAACAACATCATTTGAGAGTCCATTCAAGGTGCTAATTTCAAAAAAATTCTTTCCGTCATAACAGCTCACTCCACCACCTGTGGTACCAAGCCATAAATTACCTTTTCTATCTATGTAGCTGCATTCAAAAGCATCCAACGGAAGGCCGTCTTCGGTTGAAAAATTTTTAAAGTTGGAGCGCCCTTGTAGATTTGGGGTCGATTTGAATTTCTCTTTTGAAGAGACCAAGCTTTGCTGTGCGAAACAAACCGTTGTTAAAAACAAAAACGAACAAAGCAATTTCAATTTACTAACAAATTTGGTTAATGCTAATTTTGCACTTGGATCAATATAACCAAACGGAAGAAGGATAAATTTTGGTTTAGCGTAAATATAAGAAACCGATTTGAATTTTGTACTGTTAAACTGAAACGGAAGTAGGCGCTAAGCTGAAGCAACCCCAGCCTTCAGGCATGAAAAACTACTTCTGATACTCAACTTTAGTGATACGCCACACAAACTCCCGTGTAGGGGTTTTCACAATCGCCTCCTCTCCTACCACTTTTTTTAGCAATGCCTGTGCCATGGGCGAATCCATCGAGATGTAATCTTTGGCGCCAATCAGTTCTTCGCCACCTACAATGCGGAAGCGGTTCTTCATGCCACTATTGTTTTCAATTTCAACCCAGGCCCCAAACATCACCTTCCCTTCCTGATAGGGTGCATAAGTTACCACTTTCAGGTCGTCAATGCATTTGCGCAAATAGAGGATACGCTTGTCAATTTCGCGTAGGCGTTTTTTGTTGTAATGGTAGTCTGCGTTCTCAGAACGATCGCCCAGACTTGCCGCCCAGTTCACTTTTTGCGTGGTGTCGGGACGCTCCACTCGCCACAGGTGATCGAGCTCCGCTTTTAATTTTTCTAAACCCTCAGGGGTGATCAGTAGTGTTTTCATAATCATCAACGCTCTCTGAATTAACAACTCATTTAATCAAGACCGTCTGCCCCTTTCTTGCAGACTTTTTTGCTGCATCCAGAATCTCCATCACTATCATGTTGTTTTCCAAAGATGAAAGATCGTAAGTTGGCAGGGCAATCTCGTTGCGAATGACTGCTGCAAAAAATGAAAATGGATCGTTATACGGAGGCAGTCGTTCTGCCAATGTGCGCTTTGTTTCTTTGTATCCGTCATAGCCTACTGCCTTGCGCAAGCGCAGATCATTCCGGTTGTCGGCAAACGCGACTCCCGAGGTTCCGTACAACTCCATGTCTTTTCTTCCGATCGGCCAATTCCACGAAGCTTGTATGGTGGTTTTAGCATGCGGATAGGTAAGCAGGATAGTAGCTTCATCATCCACGGCAGGATTATTTTCTTTCTGTAATTGTTGGGTAACGGCTGTAACGGAAAGGGGCTTTCCTTCCATCATCCACGTAGAAATATTGGCGCCATAGCACCCAAAATCGGTAATCGCACCTCCTCCATTTTTAACTGGATCGATAAGCCACTCCAAAAATTCTTTATTGACCCCAATCTTTAGGGGGCCGCGGTGCCCGTCTCTAATCACGAGCTGACTAATCGAACCAATGCTATCTCTCTTAAGCAAATCGCGTGCAGCATGTACGGTCGGGTACCAGGTGGTTTCATAATTCGTCAATAGATGAATCTTATACTTTTTTGCGAGTGCTTGCATTTTGCGTGCATGTTCGAGGCTAACTGCCAATGGTTTCTCCACCATTACGTGAATGCCCAAAGGTGCACACTTTTCTACGATCGCCAGATGCTCGTAAATAGTGCCAAAAGCAGTTACCGCTTCCGGCCTTGCTTTAGCTATCATTTCTTCCATTGTAGAAAAAACCAAATCCATCGAAAGGCCATGCTGTTGCGTATAGCGAAGAGCCAGTTCTTTATTGGTTTCTACGATGCCAACAAGGGTGATAAAATCGTCTTTAGGCCGGCCTAAGATCCAGTGAACATGCGTGTGTGTTAACCCAACAACGCCCACGCGCAAAGGTGTGCGTTGCCCATGGGCGTGAAAAGTGATTAATAAACAAAAGAGAAGGAACAGAATTGATTTCGTATACATAGTGTCTTGAGTATGCTTAAAGATACAAAACGCTGGTCCTTGTCAAAATTGAATTGCCTCGGAAATTAATTCTTCACCAACCAAAGCCGGCTGATTCCAGTATTGTTAATTTTACAGGATGTCAAACGTATTAAAGGTAAATGATCAACTCAGCAGTAGGGATTTATTTGAGGTCTTCAAAAAGCAATTAACAAAAGATTTTGAGCAGAGTAATTTTGCTGCAGAATTCATCAAAGACTTGGAACCAGACTTTGCAGACATTCACGAAAAAATTGTTAATGAACTCCTGCGCTCCGAGAAAAAAGCAGACTCTCATTTAATGCAGTTGCTCAATCGAATCGACATTAGTGAAGCACAACTACACCGCTATCTTTTTGAGCACCAAAACGAAAATCGCCTAAGTACGATCGCGGAACTAATTATCAAGCGTGTGTTACAAAAAGTAGTTATCAAGCAGCATTTTAAACAGAATCAAAATAAGTAATCAGGCGTAGTGCGTTAAACATTACTGATTTTGTCATCATTTAACAATGATAGTTGTCATCAACACTTAGTATATATTTCCCATCTCCTCACCAATAAACCAAGAATTTATTCAACTTTTCTGAACGGAAGAAGTAGTCTATACGTTAAATAGGGTGTAGTCTTTATCATTGATACGGATTAACAAGATTGTCTTGAAAACATCAAGACGGGAATTTTTAAATTCACTTTTATGAACACCACATCCAAAGTCCTTACCGGAGTTTTAGTGGGAGCATCAGTAGGCATTATTGCCGGTATTTTGATTGCACCCGACAGCGGAAAACGAACCCGCGAAAAAATCGTGGGAAAAACCAGAGACTTGAAAAATCTAATGACAGATTCGATGGCCGATGTGAAGAACGCTTACAATAGAGAGCTTGAATCTTTAATGAACAATGGAAAATCAGGAATTGACTCCATGAAAAACGCATTAAAAGTTTGACTTCTTGTAGAGCCGTTTCATTCAATGATGGCGGGTAGTGATACTCGCCATTTTTCTATTGTTGCTCAGTCATTAAGACGGCATGACCTTGTTGCATTGAGTATCTAATAACTGTTGACTATTTCGAACTAAACGTCTTACTTTTGGGTTCGAGAAAAAAGCAAGAACAATGACCAATCCCAAAATCAAAATCGATGTTGTTTCAGATGTAGTCTGCCCCTGGTGTTACATTGGCAAACGAAGACTGGAGAAAGCCATCGCGCAAGTGGCTGACCAGGTTGACGTGGAACTTGAATATCACCCCTTTGAGCTAAATCCAGATATGCCACTCGAGGGTCGCAATCAAAAAGAATACTTGACAAAAAAATTTGGCAGCGAAGCAAAGTACCAACAAATAGTGGATCACGTAACTGAAGTGGCTGCGCAGGAGGGTTTGAAATTTGATTTCGAAAAGCAGGTTGTTTCACCCAACACACGAGACGCCCATCGCCTGATCTGGTTTGCAAAAAAACATGGCAAGCAGATCGAAATGAAGGAGGCATTGATGAAAGCCTACTTTGAACAAGGCATCGATTTAACTAAAATGGAAAACCTTATTTCAATTGCCACCCAAATGGCCATAGGCCCAGAAAAGACAAAATCATTCCTTAGCTCCACCGAAGGAATGGTTGAAGTTACAACCTCAGAAATGCAAAACGCCCCGCGAGGGATTAGTGGCGTTCCATTTTATATTATCAATAACCAATATGGCGTTTCGGGCGCACAACCAAGCGAAATTTTCACAAAAGCACTTCTTGAAATCAGCACAGAAAATGTGTCAGACGACCAAGCTTGTGATGTCGAATCCAAGGAATGCTGAAGAGATGCTAACCTAGAACTAATTGAACCAGAAATCAGCAGAGTCCACCAGCGACAAGGCAGCACCTTTAGCATACTCCCTTTCTATTCTACCATGGCGAGATGAGACAGTTCTTCTTCTGTAAATAAGCGAGAACGTATAATAAATCGTATTCCCAGCGGAATCTCCAATGAAAAGCTAGATCCCCTTCCTTCAATAACATCTAATGTTAATTGAGTGTGCTGCCAATATTGAAATTGATCGCGGCTCATGTAGAAATCGCAGTCGTTTATGGTACCCAACTTCACATCACTCGCGCCCGTTTTAAATTCCCCATTCAGAAAGCACATGGGCTGTGAGCCATCGCAGCAGCCCCCGCTTTGGTGAAACATAAGCGGCCCGTTGATTTTTCGCAGCCGATCAATTGTTTCGCAGGCCAACGGTGTTGCTAGGATTCTGGCGATGTTCATAAGCAAGTTACTCTTTTTTTCTACTCTTAATAAAAAGGAAGATTGAGCTTGTAGCGAAGCTTACTACAAGCTCAACCCAACAACTTAAAAGAACCCAAGTTTTTTCTTATCGTAAGAGATGAGCATATTTTTTGTGTTGCGATAGTGGTTGAGCATCATCTTATGGGTTTCACGCCCAAAGCCAGACTTCTTATACCCCCCGAAAGGTGCATGAGCCGGATAGGCATGATAGCAATTAACCCATACGCGGCCTGCCTGAATGGCTCGGGGAACCTGATAGATTTCATGTGCATCACGCGTCCAAACACCAGCGCCCAAGCCGTAAAGCGTATCATTGGCGATTTCAATGGCTTCCTCTGTTGTCTTAAATGTGGTCACACAAACCACCGGTCCAAAAATTTCTTCTTGAAATACGCGCATCTTGTTGTTTCCCTTGAATATGGTAGGCTCAATGTAATAGCCCGTCTCCAACCCCGCGTTAAGCTTGGCTGCAGTACCGCCCGTCAATACCTGTGCTCCTTCTTGTTTGCCGATGTCCAAGTAGGAGAGAATTTTTTCAAATTGATCATTTGAAGCTTGTGCACCCATCATCGTATCTTCTGAAAGTGGATGCCCAATCTTGATGGCCTTCGTACGGGCGATTACCCGTTCAATGAATCTGTCATAGATTTTTTCGTGTACTAAAATCCTCGAAGGACACGTGCAGACTTCGCCTTGGTTCAAAGCGAAAAGCACTGCGCCTTCAACAGCTTTATCAAAAAAATCATCATCCGCATCACCAACGCTTTCAAAGAAAATATTGGGTGACTTTCCACCCAATTCCATCGTAACCGGAATTAGATTCTCGCTTGCATATTGCATGATCAATCGGCCAGTTGTAGTTTCGCCCGTGAATGCCACCTTAGCCACTCGTGGGGAAGTGGCCAAAGGCTTGCCGGCTTCTATGCCAAAGCCAGTAACCACATTAATAACACCGGCAGGCAAAATGTGTTGTATCAATTCCATGAGTACTACCAAACCGGTGGGCGTTTGTTCGGCAGGCTTTACCACTACGGTGCAACCCGCGGCAAGTGCGGGTGCTATTTTCCACGCAGCCATTAGAAGGGGAAAGTTCCAGGGTATAATTTGGCCCACCACGCCAAGCGGCTCTTGCAAGTTGATGCTGATTGTATTTTCATCATGCTCGGACATGGTGCTTTCATCTGAGCGAATCACGCCAGCGAAATATCTGAAATGATCGATTGCCAGCGGAAGATCGGCAGCCCTCGTTTCCCGTAGTGCTTTGCCGTTATCTACAGTTTCTACGCGAGCCAGTAATTCCAAGTTTTTTTCCATCACGTCTGCAATCGCCAATAAAACCCGGCCTCTCTCCGCTGCGGATGTTTTTGACCAATTTGCAAAGGCTTTGTGCGCAGCATCGAGCGCCTTGTCAATGTCCTGCTTGTTGCCACGGGCAGCTTTCGTAAATGGTTTGCCGTCAATAGGCGAAATGTTGTCGAAATACTCGCCATTAGCAGGTGCAACCCATTCGCCACCTATGAAATGATTGTAATGTGGCTTAAAGTCTGGTCTGGCTTCTGGCGTCTTTTTTTCTTTTGCTATTTCTATCGTTTCCATAATTATTTTTTGAGTTTCGGTTTATAATCCAAATTTCGCCTTGTTATCTGTCTCAAAATTGACTTTTTGTATCATTTAGTGTACCTGCCGTATCATTTCAATCGTTTTCGATCCAATTTATTCAATATATTTAACCGATAAATCGATTTTTCGCCCCATGAAAAGTTCACTCGATCTGGTTCCCGTTTCTTCAGAACGTAAGCTAAACACGTTGGTCGAAAGCAGGTCGGCATTTACGATGGAGCATTGCGAATTGAATGTTTTTGAAACCCATGAACGAGCAGAAAAAGTAAAGCTGACTTTTGGTGACTTGGTCCTTACCAGCATGATGCGGGGGAAAAAAGTAATGCACCTTTTCGGCCAGCCGGGCTTCGATTATCTGCCAGGCGAAACGGTGATAGTGCCCCCCAACGAAACAATGAAAATCGACTTTCCCGAAGCTCGTAGTGATAACCCAACACAATGCATTGCTCTGGCGATTTCATCAGACCATGTTCTTGAAACTCTTAATCTGTTAAATGAGAAATTTCCGAAGGCTGAAAAAAACGGACTGTGGAAGCTCAATGAGGAGATGTTTCACCTTATAAATAATCAAGAGCTGGCAGAAATAATCAATCGCTTAGTGAAGATCAGCGTCAAAGAACAGCACCGTGAGAAAGATCTGTTGGCCAATCTGGCACTACGCGAATTGCTTATCCGTTTAATGCAAACACAAGCACGTCAGTTATTCGAAAACAATTTTTTAAAACTATCCTCCGACCATCGATTTGCTTTCGTTATTCAACACATTAAGGAAAACATTCGTGAAAAAATTGATTTGAATAAATTGAGCGATAAAGTGTGTATGAGCCGTGCTAATTTCTTTCGCAAGTTCAAGGAAGAGTTTGGCCATGCGCCCGGTGATTACATTTTAAAGGAGCGATTGAAACTCGCAAAAGAATATCTAAAGCAATCTAGGTACAATATTTCCGAAGTGTGCTACTTGGCAGGCTTTAATAATCTTCATTATTTTATCCGCGCGTTTAAAAAGGAGATTGGAATTACCCCAAGTGGATATAAAAAAATGGGTTGATTTTTTTGAAGCCTACTTTTAGTTTCACTAAAGATGGCGGCATCATAGTATTAAGAGTACAAAATATCTATGTTAGTAACGAGCAATTATAAGTAGTTACCTCCCAAAATCATCCTGTACCCGAACAATATCACTTTCGTCCGAGGGGTTTTTAGCATCAGTGTGTCTCCAGATTTCGGCAATCATCCCCCACCCTTCCGGCAAACCAACCAAACGATGACGCTGGCCTTGCTTGAGTTGAATAATCTCTCCGACTACAAATTTATGCAACGGCCCTTCTACATCGGTTTCGCTAGTCACTACCCCGGCCACGCCAGCAGCCAGTTTCCATATTTCTGCGCGCCTGTGGTGGTATTGCCACGACAGGCGTTGGCCTGGCGCTACAATCAAAATCTTCGGACTAAGTTTGCCGGAAATAGTGAGGTCTTCTTTTTTTAAATGCGGAAAATAGAGTTGGATGAACCGATCTGCTAACGACTCCTCCAGTACAAAAAAACCACCCCACGGTCGGGAAAAATCTTTTGAAGCAATATCTAACTCCACCTCACCCAAATAAGCCTCTACTGACTTCATTACTTCTTCCTTGGAGGTCGCTTTCGACAAATTAACGTTTATCATTTTATTCCGGTTTTACTAGTTGATCGCAAAATACTAACCCAATGCTGATAACCCAACTCATTGAGATGTAAACCATCTGTAGCATACTTCGCATCCATCAGCCCGTTGGCATCCAAAAATTTGGAATACAAATCCACATAGGTAAACTTCATTTTATCGGCATAACGCTGAAGTTGGGTGTTGATGGTAAGGATGCTGGATGCCTTGCCTTTAAAATTGGGCATGAAATTTTTGAACGTTTCGTTGGTCGGCAAAATGCTTTGGACAAATACTTCAGTGTTTCGCGAGCCCGACCGAATTTTACTTACAATTGAAAACAGATTCTCTAAAATAACTTCATCGGGTGTTTTGCGTGATAGGTCATTGATCCCAATTAATAGAAACACCTTTGAAGGTTGTCTCTTCACAATTTCATCCAATCGATTGATGACTCCAAAGGTTACATCACCTGAAATTCCGCGATTGATCACGGTAGAATCCTTTAGCAACTTCTTCCAGTTGCCTCCTTCTGTAATGCTATTGCCTAGCATAATGACCTTCCCTTTCACAATGGGCTGCTTCTTGAACTCAGCCAGCCGCTTCACATAATGCTCTGGTAAATTAGGTAGCGTATCATAACTACGCTTTTGAGCGATCAATTCAAGTTGACCGAACATTGAGCAAATCAATAAAATCCCAACTGTAGACTGTTTACGCATTCTAAATTCTATATTCTAACTTCTATATTCTATAATCTAACTTCTATATTCTGACTTCAAATTTTTTACTCTCATGCCGCCTCACTTCTTCACATCAATCTTTGCCTTCTGCCCTCCACCAATCTCCACTACGGAAGATCCATGCACACGAATGGTAGACTTAATGAAATCTTCTTCATTGGCTTTGTAAATATTATCTACATATTTCTGCGGATTTCGATCGATGTATGGAAACCAGGTGCTGTGAATTTGCACCATCACCCGATGCCCTTTTTTAAACGTATGCAGAATATCTTGAAGTGGCACATTCACTTCAGTAATTTCATTTGCTTTGAAAGGTTCGGGCTTCTCATAACTATTGCGGAATCTACCTCTAAATGTTTCGTGACGAACGAGCTGCTGATAACCTCCCATGATAATATTTGGTGGATTGTGCTTTGTGTCGTTTGGTGTATTGTCAGGATAAACGTCAATCAATTTCACAATAAAGTCGGCATCCGTGCCGGTCATCGATACTTTTAACTTGGCTATGATCTCCCCCGCCAGCGTAGCATCTTCTGAGAGTGGCTCTGATTGAAATGTAACTACATCAGGTCTGCTAGCGACCACGCGTTGGTCGTCACTCATAAATCTACGAGGCGTAAAAACAAGTCCTTCTGTTTGTGAGGTGTAGGGCACCGGTTTAGCCGGGTCACTGATGTATTCAAACACACCATCTGCTTTTGTCGGCTCATTGATCGACAACTTTCCTTTCTCACCAAAATACAATTTGAAGGGCTGAATCTCTTTGGGTGGCCACTCACTAAATTGCTTCCACACTTTCAGCCCACAGTCGAACATATACGCTTCAGGTAATTTGGGTTGAGCACCTTCCTTTAAAGTAGCATTGAAAAATTTTCGCTCTATTTCGCGTTGATAAAACGTAGAAATACTATCGCCAAAATAAATGTGGTTCACTTGCTGAAAGCCACGCTCCCGTGCCCAATCTCCGTGACTCCACGGGCCCATGACGATGGTGTTGTAGGTAGAAGGGCTACTGTTTTCAATCTTCTTATAGATGTTCAAAGGACCATACAAGTCTTCTGCATCAAACCAACCGCCAACAGTCATGATGGAATGCTTTACATTGGTGAGATGGGGAAGCAAATTTCTCTTCTGCCAGAATTCATCATAGTTGGGGTGATCGATAATTTGCTGCCAAAAGAAATTGTCTTTATGGTATTTCTCGGTTGCATTTTTTAACGGTCCCATTTCCAAGTTAAAATTGTAGCCATCTTTTGGTTGTTGAGCATAGAAGCGCATAATCTTGTCATCATACCAACTTTTGTTGGTTGGTTTCTCATGCTGGTAGCCAAACACGGCAAAAGCAGCAATATAGCTTTGTAAGAAAGCACCCTGATGGTGAAAATCGTCAAAGAAAAAATCGGAAATGGGTGCTTGCGGGGATGATGCCTTTAAGGCTGGATGAGCATCAGGAATAGCCGCAGCCGTATAAAAGCCAGGATAGGAAATGCCCCACTGCCCAACTCTTCCATTATTCCCTTTCACATTTTTTATCAACCAATCAATCGTATCCCAGGTATCTGAGGATTCATCCGTAGCTGTCTTATTCTTCCGATCGTTGCCGGGAATATTAGGGGTCATGTTATCGAACACGCCTTCGCTCATCCAACGGCCTCGCACATCCTGATAAACAAAAATATAGCCGTCATGCATCAGGTACTTTGAGGGCCCGAGCGACTTCTCGAATTTAGTGAGTCCATAAGGTTCCACACTATAGCACGTTCGCTGCATCAACATCGGGTACGTCTTCGATTTATCTTTTGGGGTATAGATGGCGGTAAACAACTTGATGCCATCTCTCATTGGAATTTGCACTTCCGTTTTATCGTAAAACTGTTTTACATAAGTGGAGTCCGGCATCTGAGCAAACAAAAGATTTGAACCGAAAAGACAGATCAGAAAGAATACTTTTTTCATAAAACAGATGGTTAGTGACGAAGGCCTAGTTATTGCCTTTGGAGAATGTGAAAAGTAGTAATATCGTGCCCTAAACGCAAAGGAATGTTGACAAACGGGAAATTTAAATCAACTATTTTTACTGCATGAAGTATTTATGTGGTCTGCTTGCGGTCTTTTTTTGTTCATTGGCGGGTGCTCAATCAACTAACGAAACGATTATCGCCTTTGGCTCCTGCGATGATGAGAAAAGACCACAAGAAATGTGGCGTGAAGTGATCGCTCAAAAGCCAACTTTATGGATTTGGGGAGGAGACAACGTATATGCGGAAGACAATGAGGATTTGACGACCTTAAAGCAAAGATACGATAAGCAAAAGCGTAACCCCGAGTACCAAAAGTTGATAAACAGTTGTGGCGTAGTCGGAACATGGGACGATCACGACTACGGAACCAACGATGGCGGAAAATTTTACGCAAAGAAAAACGATAGCAAACTACTATTATTCGATTTTCTAGGTGTAGAAAAATCAAACCCGGCTTGGAATCACACCGGAGTTTATAATTCAATTACGATCGGTGAAAAGAATAAGCGGATTAAAGTGATCAATTTAGACACTCGATACTTCAGAGATACGGTCGTTAAATTCACTTATATCGATTCCCTTACCAAAAAGAAATTAACGAATTACAGAGTTAATCCGACAGGAGATATTTTAGGCGAGGAGCAGTGGCAATGGCTAAAAAGTGAAATGAAAGATGCTGAGGTGCAACTTTTCATCATCAATTCAAGTATCCAGGTGATTGCTGACCAACATCGATTTGAAAAATGGGCAAATTTTCCGGTTGCCCGGCAGCGCTTGCTAGACCTTATTGTAACCTCAAAAAAAAATGTGTTAATAATCAGTGGCGACCGTCATATTTCTGAATTCTCCCAAATTGACGTTTCAGGTCTAGGCTATTCCCTGACTGACTTTACCTCAAGCGGGCTGACCCATACCTGGTCAGAAGTATGGGAGGAAAAGAATAGCCACCGCGTTGGTGAACTGATTATTCAAAAAACGTTCGGGATAATAAAGGTTGATTGGTCTTCCGGAGCGCCCAAAGTCGTACTTCAGAGCCGTGGATTAAAGGGGGCAGTCTATGGCGAACACAAAATCCTGTTTCCAATCGAAAAATAATTTAACAGAGACGTAAACATTTTTTTATCTCCCGTGTTCAACATGTCGATTTCTAAACCTATTTTTGCGACCTGAAAACCAAAAACATTATGAAAACCCAAAAATCAATCATTTTAGTGGCGATTTTCGCTGCTTTCGCTTTTATCGTTACCAGCTGTGGTGACGGTGGAAAAGCTGCCAAAGAAAAAGCAACTCAAGATTCAATCCGCGTAGCTGATTCTACTGCACGAGTAAAGGCTGTTGCCGATTCTATCGCTGCACTGCCTAAATCGATCCATGCAACGGCTGCCAACACGCCAAATCTGAGCACTTTAGTCGCTGCTCTTGAAGCCGCAGAACTTTCTGAAGTCCTTAAAGGAAATGATGCCCTAACCGTATTTGCTCCAACAAATGACGCGTTTGCAGCAATCCAGTCAACGGTAGACAACCTGTTGAAAGTTGAGAATAAATCAAAACTTCAAAACGTATTGAAGTACCACGTAGTTGCCGGGACAGTGAAAGCTGCCGATTTGAAAGATGGTCAAGAACTTACTACCCTACAAGGCGAAAAAATCAAAGTTTCTTTGAAGGATGGCAAAGTTTACGTAGGTGGTGCTGAAGTAACCAACCCAGACGTTGCAGTGAGCAATGGTGTTGTTCACATGACCAACAAAGTATTAGTGCCTAAGAAGATGTAATTCAATTACGATTTCTTCCAAGCTTGAAAAACCCTGACCAAAACGTCAGGGTTTTTCTTTTTTAGCCCCAGAACAAATCGAGCCCACCGGAATCAAATTGCCGTTCTGCCAATTTATAGTCATCTTTCTGGCTTGTAATTTGATAAATGGCAGAACAAAAGAAGTATACTCTTACTGTGGGCATTACCCTGGTGATCGCCAACATGATTGGAACGGGTGTTTTTACTTCACTCGGTTACCAGGTCGGTTCTATTCCATCCGGTTTTGCCATTTTAGTCTTGTGGGCGATCGGGGGCGTTGTAGCCCTTTCAGGAGCCTTTACCTATGCTGAAATTTCTACAACCCTCCAAAAATCTGGTGGGGAGTATCACTACCTGGGGAAGATTTTCCATCCTGCTCTTGGTTTTATAAGTGGGTGGATGAGCTTGTTGGTCGGCTTTGCAGGCGCCATTTCTGCCGTTGCCTTGGCCATTGGTGAGTACTCTCACACACTACTGGGTGTCTCTAATAAATTGATAGCCATTTTCGCCATCGTTTTGGTTTCCACGGTACACTGGTTTGGAGTAAAGACAGGCGGGGCGGTTCAGAACTTTCTTACCACCATGAAGCTTTTGTTGATTCTCTTTTTTTGCATCGCACCCTTTTTCGTGGCTGATGAGATCAAGTCGGGAATCAGTTTTTGGCCGCAAGCTGGTGACACCGATCTAATCCTCAGTGCCAGTTTTGCCGTATCCCTTGTGTTTGTGGTGTACGCTTATACCGGATGGAACGCAGCCGCTTACATTGCTGGTAACTTAGAAAACCCATCCAAGAATCTACCACGTTCGTTAATCATCGGTACTCTTACCGTTACAATAGTATACCTGGCTCTCAATGCCATGTTTCTATATTCTGCCAGTTTTTCGGAGCTCAGTGGCAAAAATGATATCGGAAATGTAGTTGCCTATAAACTCTTTGGTAACAAGATCGGATTAGCTTTTTCTTCTGTTTTTAGCGTTGCTCTACTGTCGACATTAAGTGCCATGACCATAGCGGGGCCTCGGGTATTAGAAGCTATGGGTGACGACTACCCCAAGTTAAAAACGTTTGCAACAACCAATCGGTTTGACATGCCTTACCTCGCTATTTTAACACAAGCAGGGTGGGCCATTTTTTTAGTATTGGTTAGTTCATTCAAAGAAATCATACAATACATATCTGTTAGTCTCTCTATATTCTCGATGGTTACGGTATTGGGTATTTTCATTCTCAGACGAAAACATTCTGCCGAAAAACGAGTCTATTCTGTTCCCTTCTATCCGCTGCCTCCCATCGTCTTTTCAGTCTGTACGTGTTGGATGATCTACTATGTCACGGAAAACGACCCATGGATTATTCTTTACTCGATGGCTACAATGGTTCCCGGATTAATCATCTATTTTGCTATTTCTAAAAAACCTGTTTGATGAGAACAAAATTTTTCTTAACGATTTTACTAAGCAATGTTTTACTTTGGGCTTGCACGGAAAAGAAAGAAACCTCCTCTACTTCGGGCACTGACTCCCTGGCAATTGCCGACACTACAATCAAAAATGCAGATACCATTAACACCAATGAGCCGATTGTCAATGAGGTAGTGAAGGATACCGTTCTAGACAATGCTGCCCGTTTTATTTCGGGTCTTCCACAACTGACTGAAAATTCATTCACCACGCTGCAAGCCGAAATGGATTGGAGGGAATACCAAACTTCTATGGATGCGAATTGGGAAAAAATGTACAAGGCGAGGCTGAGTAAAATGGCTGCCTGGGAGAAAAGTACCTTCTCCACTTCCATCGATGATTCGCTCTCTTTATTCTATCCCTTTTCTGGACCGGATTTCCTCCATGCCTTTTACCTTTTCCCGCACTCGAAAGAGTTTGTAATGGCAGCCCTCGAGCCAATTCGTGAAGTGGTTCCACTTGATACAATTTCCGAAAAGAATAGGGACGAATTTTTGGATAGCTTGGGAAATTCACTTCGCGATATCTTTAATAAGAGCTATTTTATTACCACCCATATGGAAAACGACCTGAAACAGGTAAAAGGTGTGTTGCCTCCGCTCTACTTTTTTATCGAACGTTCCGGTCATGAATTGTTAGAACAGAAGTTCTTTACGTTAAACGAAGATGGAACAGAGAAAGAAGTGAAAGGAAGTCAAATCCATTGGCAAAAAACACCAGGAGTAAAACTGATTTTTAGAGATCGCGTTACACTCGAAATCAAAACCTTGTATTATTACTCCATTAGTATTTCTAACGCGGGGCTAAACGACCGACCCGCATTTGTGAAATTTATCGAGCAACGGGCACCGTTAAACACATTCGTAAAATCGGCTTCTTATCTTATGCACAAAGAAGCATTCACAAAAATAAAATCGATCATTCTAAAGAATAGCAACCATGTGTTTCAGGATGATACCGGAATGCCGTACAAAAATTTTAAAAATAGACTGGAATGGACCGGGCAATTCTATGGCGAATACATAAAGCCGGTATCTAGTTTTAGCTCTGAATTGTACCAATCCGACCTTGATTCAGCTTACAAAGCCAGTGGAAAACGAGATCTGCCCTTTTCATTGGGATATCATTGGAGCACTAAAAAGCAGAACTATATGCTTTTCAGTAAGGCAAAAATAGCCCCGAACCAATAATATGTTCTAAAATGGTCAAAAAATCACCTTTTCAGTATCTACTTTTTAGGTACGCCTAAATATTATTTTATTATTGGCTAATTATTTAAATTTGCCCGTCTAAATAATAAAATGAGGGCGTTTTTCTTTATTGTTCTATGGCTTATTGGGTTACAAGGCCTCTGCCAAACAACAACGGGTCGTGTTGTAGGTCGGCTCACGCATCAAAATAGCCCGATCGAGTTTGCTCATATCGTGCTACTGAATAGCCGCTACGGAACAACTTCTAACGAGAAAGGTGACTTTGCACTAGATGCTATTCCGGCTGGGCATTACAAACTTCAGGCTTCCAGCATTGGCTATCAAACACACACGGTCAACATCACTATTAAAGCGGGGGAAAAAAGTGTCATTGATGTTGAACTAGAAGAGGATGCTTCCCAACTTCAAGAGGTAGTCATTACTGGAACGATGAAGGAAGTTTCCAAAATGAGTTCACCTATCCCAGTTGAGGTCTATGCTCCTTCCCTTTTTCTGAAGAATCCAACTCCAAACATTTTTGAAGCACTTTCTATGGTGAATGGAGTGCAGCCGCAAATCAATTGCAATGTTTGCAACACGGGCGATATACATATCAATGGGTTGGAAGGACCTTACACGATGATACTAATTGATGGTATGCCTATTGTCAGCAGTTTAGCAACGGTCTATGGGTTAGCAGGCATCCCAAATAGTCTAGTAAAAAGGATCGAAGTGGTTAAAGGTCCTGCCTCCACTTTGTATGGCTCAGAGGCAGTCGGGGGAGTGATCAATATCATCACCAAAGAGCCACAATCATCGCCCAAACTAAAAGTGGATGTGTATGGAACTACGTTAGCTGAATACAACGCGGACATCGCGAGTGCATTCAAAGTCAGAAAGTCTTCGGCACTGGTAGGTCTCAATTACTTTAATTTTTGGAAGAAATGGGATATCAACAATGACAATTTCACGGATGCTACTTTGCAACAGCGAGCATCCATCTTTAACAAATGGAATTTCTACCGTCCTGCCGGAAAGAATTTTTCATTGGCTGCACGCTATGTGTACGAAAACCGATGGGGAGGGGAACTTCAGTGGACGCCCACCTATCGCGGTTCGGACGTCATTTATGGAGAATCCATTTATACTAATCGGGCAGAGTTAATCGGTAATTATCAATTGAAAGGAAGGCAAGATCTGAATATTGATTTCTCCTATAATTATCATTTACAAGACTCTTACTACGGAACAACCTCGTATCTCGCTGATCAACATACCAGCTTCATACAATTAAGATGGTCCAAAAAGAGAGGTCAACATGACTGGCTGGCCGGTCTGCCCCTCCGATATACCTACTACGATGATAACACAACCGGCACACTTTCCACCGATGGCAAAAATAAGCCCGGTATTACCTTCCTTCCTGGAGTCTTCATCCAGAATGAAATAACGTTCACTGAAAAGTTCTCCATTCTTGCTGGCGCTCGTTATGATCATCACAATGCGCATGGTAACATATTCACTCCTCGCATCAGCTTTAAAGTTTCGCCAAATTCTACCAATACAATTAGACTAACCGGTGGAAGCGGTTACCGTGTAGTCAACCTTTTTACAGAAGAACACGCAGCACTCACAGGGGCAAGGCAAGTGATCATTAAGAATAATCTAGATCCCGAGCGATCTTGGAATGTGAACTTAAACTACGCCAAAAGCATTTTGTTAAAGAGTGGTTATCTCAATCTTGATGGCAGTCTTTTCTACACTTACTTTACCAACAAAATTATTGGTGATTTTATCAGCGACCCACAAAAAATCATTTATGATAACTTGTCGGGGCACGCGGTCTCACGCGGTCTTACGCTAAACGCAGACATGAGTCTATCAAATAGTTTTAAAGTATTGACTGGCATTACCCTGATGGACGTCTTCCAAATTGACAGCGAAGGAAAAACCCAACAACAATTACACGCTCCGGGTTTCTCAGGGAATTTTACACTTAGCTATACCTTGCCCGTTTCTCGCCTCTCTTTTGATTTGACAGGAAGAGTTACCGGTCCTATGCACCTACCGGTTGTTCCCAATGACTTTAGGCCGTCACTCTCTCCCTGGTTTAGTATCGTCAATCTGCAGGTGACGAAACCAATTAACAGGGATTTGGAAATTTATATTGGGGTAAAGAACTTACTTAATTTCCTACCGCAAGATCCATTGTTACGGCCTTTTGATCCATTCGATAAAACGATTTCAGTGAATAATCCAAATGGATATACGTTTGACACCTCCTATAACTATGCTCCTCTGCAAGGGATCCGAGCTTTGGTCGGAGTTCGTTGGACAATTAGATAAGTTTTTATTTTTCAACGAGTATAGCATCGGTCAGGATAAAATTACCGTGCTCTAAATCAGTTTCATTCAGCTTCACTTTTCCTTTCACACGAATGAATTGATCGGCTTCGAATTTGGAAGGCTTGATCTTAAAGTACACTTCAGCAATCGTTTCTGGGCCAGCTCCTCCACAAAAAAAACATTGACTGTAAGGAAACTTGGAAAGAATGATATAGGCATTTCCCTCTACATCGATTGGCATATAGTATCCCTCAAGGCTAACCTCTTTACCAACTAACGCTTTCAACTCTGTAGGAAAAACAGGCATCATAAAATACTCTGCTGCCTTTTCATTGTACTTGGTTTCAAATTTTGTTTTCGCAAATGAAGTCCATCCATCACTTTGTGCCATCAACAAAGTGGATGATAATAGTAGGCCAGCTGCAATCGAGAAACTTTTCATTTAGCAAATTTAATTACTGGCAAGCACTTTATGAATATCTACACGATAAGCTTGAATAGCAGGAAGTAATGAGCAAAAAACGCCCAACACAACGCTTCCAACTAAAATCACAGCTTCCTCCGCATAAAAGACCCCTGCTGTAAGGCCTGCTTTTTGTCCTTCTTCCATCAGATGAACAAATACGCCAAGAACAAGATGACCAAATGCTAACCCAAGACTTGCACCGACAAAAGTAAGAATGCTGCCTTCTAAAATAATGGTTTTAAAAAGTAAACTACGACTTGCACCCATACTCCGCATGATCGCCATGTCATACCGTCTTTCTTTTAGTGAACTGTACAAAGCAATAAAAATACTTAGCCCAGAAATAAATATTAACACATAAGCAAATCCCATCAATGCATCAGCACCTACTCCCAACAATGTAAATAACCTCGCCATTTCAAAAGCGGGAGAAGCTGCCTGCATGCTAGTTTGTGTGTTGATGAAGCGAGGAAGTTGAATAGCGGCAATGGGATTTTTATACTTTATCAATAAAGAGGTGATTTCTCTTAGACTATCGCTGGCTTCCACAGAAGAGACTAAAAGCGAAGGAGAAGTGGATAGCTGTTGTATCGTACTATCTGAACTCGGTTCGGCATGTACTTTCCACACGCTGCTGATCGTAGTCAAGATCAAATTATCGACCACTGTACCTGATTGTTTTAGAATTCCCTTAACCACATACTTATTCTCATCGTGTGCATGACCATCTTTGGTTAATCCATGTGCGCTTTCAAAATGATCTCCAACTTTTAATTTTGTAAGTTGAGCTACCGAAGATCCAAGGGTCACTTCGAGGTCTTTTTCCCACCAGTCCCCCGAGGCAAGGTCAGCTTGGTAAAGTGAGGAATAAGCACGATTTGTTCCTATTACACGAAAGCCTTGATAGCTGTCCCCCAATGCAAGGGGAATGGCGTACTTGACCAATCGGTGCTTGGCTAACCGATCTGCCTCTCTAAGCTTGATGTTTCCAGTGGGGAAATCTACATGAAAGACAGCACAAAGAATGAGTTGTAGCGGACTCCCTTTTGCACCTACAACCAAATCAATCCCTTTAGAATTGTTGGTCATTTTTTCCTCCAATTGATTATTGAATAAGATCAACAGGGTGATCATCGCAATACCAAGTGATAACAAGATCATGGGTGGCAACAATCAACGCTGCATTGTTCTCCATAGCCACCTTATTCAAGAGTTCAATCACCTGGTCACAATTTTTATCGTCTAGCGCAGAGGTAGGTTCGTCTGCCAGAATCAACGAAGGTTTATTGATGATAGCTCTCGCAATTGCAACACGCTGCGCTTGCCCCTGACTTAACTCGAAGATCATGGCATTCTTCTTCTCTCGTAACCCCAATTCATCTAATACCAGATCAACCCTTTCCTCATGCTGCTTCTCCCCCGCCAAGAATGGCGCCATTAACAAATTATTCTTCACGGTCAGTGCACTGATCAAATGGTTTCGTTGAAACACGAACCCAATTTGTCGACCTCTCATTCGATCGAGTTCAGTTTCTGACAACGAAGCTATGTCAACATTTTCTATTTCAATTTTTCCGGTCAGCGGTCTAAGTAACCCACCCAGCAAGTGTAACAAGGTTGTCTTCCCAGAACCCGAGTTCCCAAGCAACAGAAAAGACTCCCCGCGCTCTACAGCAAGGTCAGGAAAAACAATTTCATGGGATAAAACTCCTTTTTTGGAATGATAACGGTGCGTCAATCCCTGTGTCGCAATCATTTACTTTCGCTGATTGAAGTGGCGTTGACATTTCGCAACAAGAACAAGCCTATGACAAAAAATCCTCCGATAGCAAGCGTACTATTCCGCATACTTCCTGTCAATTGTTCCACTAGTCCGTAGCTAAACGTGCCAACGACAATAGACAGATTAAAAGCTACATCAAAAAAACTGAAGTACGAGGCGTGGTCGATGGAGTTCTTCGGTATCAACTTGGCATAGGTAGCCCTTGATAGTGATTGTATTCCCCCCATGACAACTCCCACCGCAGTTGCAAGGGCATAGAACTCATACTCATTCGTTACCATATAGGCAGCCAGGCAAATCAAGATCCAAATACTGATCATCACTATCAAAGTACTTTTATTGCCCCACTTTCCAGAGAGTCTCGCGAATACAAAGGCACCCAATGAGGCTACCAATTGAATGATCAAAACAGTCGCGATCAATTTAGAGTCGGGAAGCTTTAGTTCCTTTGACCCAAAAGTTGCGGCCATGTACATGACCGTCTGCACCCCCATATTGAAAAAGAAGTAGGCCAAAATATACTTCTTCAAATTAGGGTTGCTCTTCAAACTATGCCAAACTTTAACAAGTTCTTCGTAGCCTTTCGCCCACTTCGCTTGGCGAATATCTTTTTTGTATACGCTGTCAGGTAAAATAGCAAAAGGTATTTGTGCAAATCCAATCCACCAAATGCCAACTAGTAAAAAGGAAAAACGTGTTGCTATTCCCTGCGAAGAAAACCCAAACATTTCAAAATTTTGAATCAGCACTAAAATCAAGATCAACAAAACAACACCACCATAGTAGCCCCAGGAATAACCTTTAGCACTGACCTTATCCAATTGATCGCTGCTGGCAATTTCAGGCAAATAGGCATCATAAAAAACGAGGCTGCCCGAATATCCGATACTCGCCAGAACGACACAAAGAATACCCCACTCCAACGAACTGGACGTGAAGAAATACATACCCATGCAGGCAGATCCACCCAGGTAGCAAAAAAATTTCATAAATGATTTCTTGCTGCCTGCATAGTCTGCCACTCCGGAAAGCAATGGCAATAATGGCGAGATGACCAAAAAGGAGAATGATAGCGCAAAAGAATACAGGACGGAATTCGTCACGGTAAAACCTGCAAAAAGAACCTGATCATTTCCTCCCGTTGTCGTGACTGCCTGGTAATAAATTGGAAAGATGGCGGAGGTAATCACCAAAGAATAGACGGAATTGGCCCAATCGTAGGTACACCAAGCGCGAATTGTTCGGTGATTATTTTGTTTAAAGGAAATAGTCCCGCTCACGTGAGATAAAATAAAAAGCCCTCCAGTTTAACGGAGGGCTTTAATGTGTTTACAAACTGAAATTATTAATTTTTCCTTTCCGCTGAGTTGTCTGCAGCAGTATAGAGAACTTTCCGTGCATTCCCTTTTCTCAATTCGGTTTCTACATCGGCAATAATGCCTCGCTTCGCATCTTTATCACCCTTTATGGCAATTGTTATTTGCTCACGTTCTGCCTCAGCAAGTTTGGATTTTTCTTCGTTTACCCACCGAATAATATCACCAGTCTCAATAAAAACATCGTTGGCTTGAATTCTCTCTTCTGACCCATATTCTGCCTTCGTGGGTTGGCCGATGTAAAGATTGGCAACCAGTGTTTTCCTTTCTAACTTCCTAAGTTGAGCAGCTTTAGGTATCTGTTGTTTAACTTCGATAGATGACTTTCTCATTTCGGTTGTCACCATGAAAAAAAACAACAACATAAATACTACATCTGGCATAGAGGAAGTTGGAATCTCTTGCTTCACCTCGGCTTTCTTCTTAAATTTTGACATAGCTCAATTTTTAGTTACCTATTTTAGTTGGTTCTGCAATCGAAATCTGCATTGGGTAATCTCGCTTTCCACGTTCGTAAATAGCTTTGCTGCTAGGGTCAGATAACTTTGCTGCAGCCTCACGCCACTCTTTGTTTGATACGCCAGCCTCTTCAGCGTATATATCGTAATAAGCACCTTGAACTATATCCAAAATTTCAACAAATCGCTTGTGACTTGTTCCCCTGTCGGTCTTGAAAGAAACAACGGCTTTTTGAGGGCTTTCTGAACTATTTGGATCTTGCCCGTTGTTCCTGATAAACTTAATAATTGATTCCTTTAATCCGCTCAGGTCCGACATAGGGTCACCTTCAACGAGTAAAGCATCCGAGGAATTTACCTGTATTTTAAATATGTTTTTCTCCTGCATCTTGATCTCATCCTTTTTATTAGGATCAGGAGGAGGAGGTAATCCAATGCTTAATCCACGGTCGTTATTGATTGTTGTGGTAACTAAAAAGAACGTCAACAACAAAAACGCAATGTCGGCCATCGATGCATTCGGAATTTCGGGAGTTGATCTTGCCATTTTTTTAATTATTTAACCTGAAATAATATCCTTGATCAGTGAATAGGCTGCTAAAACTACTGATGTCAATAAAACAATGTAAAACAGTATCATTCCAGCACCTATCAGCCTAGAACTAGCAGCGGTTGTACCGAGCGCAGCTGCCTTTACAGATACCTCTGAACCAGACAGTGCGTAAGAAATTGCAAAAAGGATTACCAAACCGACAATCCCACCAATTGCTTTAATCAACCCCTGTGGGTTTTTTATTGCATTAATAAGGGGCATAAACACGCTAGCCACTATCGTTACACCTAGAAAGATGTAGCAAACAATAAGACCAGGTGATATCAATGAATGAATTAATGGCTCTGATTCTTCCATAAAATAATTATTTGGATAATTTATGCTTTACAAGAATGTCAATCAAAGAAATAGAAGCATCTTCCATTTTATTAACCAAGCTATCGATTTTAGATACGCAATAGTTATAAAGGATTTGAAGCACCATACCTACGATAAGACCTCCTACCGTTGTAATCAAAGCTACTTTCATACCACCCGCGACAACTGAAGGGGAAATATCACCTGCGGCCTCGATAGCGTCAAAAGCTTGAACCATCCCTACCACAGTTCCAAAGAACCCAAGCATCGGTCCTAGTGAGATACACAATGAAATCCAGATCAAACCTGATTCTAGGCGACCCATTTCAACGCCACCGTATGAAACAATTGATTTCTCAACCATATCAACTCCTTCGCCAGACCTCATCAGCCCTTGGGTGAATATAGACGCAACTGGTCCACGGGTATTTTTAGTAACATCCTTTGCAGCTTCCACTCCACCTTTCGCTAGTGCATCTTCAATTTGCACTAAAAGTTTCTTTGTATTGGTGCTTGCCAAATTCAAAGTGATGATACGTTCGATCGCGATGGCCAAACCGATGATAAAGACGATAAGAATCGGCCACATGAATGCCGCACCTCCAGCAATGAACTGTTCTTTCAAAGCTTGGTGAAATGATTGTTCCTCTTCTGGCGCAGCTTCTGAAGAAGCAACTTCTGTAACGGTTGATTCAGCCGGTGCTGCCGCTTCGGTAGCTGCCTTTGTTGTGTCGGCACTATCTTGAGCCAACGATTTTGAAGCGCCAAATGCGAGCACTCCGATGAAAGCAAAAATTGTTACTAATTTTTTCATGGTTTAAGGTTTATGGATAAAACTTGAAGTGGCCAAAATTAAAGGTTTTGCCGATTTCCCAACAAGATTTTTGAAAAAAAACTCAAATTCTTTGTACTTATTTTCTGCTTTCGAGCAATACAATACACAATTACCCGAAAAGTCACGGTGAATCGATGCTTTTTAGTGCTCACATAGCGGTAACTTAATATTAAGTCATAAAAGTTACCGGTTCGAAAAGCACGAAAGATTTTTTTGTAAACGGGCTGATTAGGTAAACTCGCTGTTGCCTTGTATGGGTAGGTATTAATCTATTTCTTTGCAGACTTTTTCGGAGAGGTGTCAGAGTGGCCGATCGAGCACGCTTGGAAAGCGTGTTTACCGCAAGGTAACGAGGGTTCGAATCCCTCCCTCTCCGCTTTACCCTCCGTAGCTTCAGCGTAGGAGGGTTAACCTCACTACCACAATCATAAGAGGGTTTTGAATATGCAATTCGTTTATATTCTTAAATGCGTAGACAACACTTTCTACACGGGATGCACCAACGACATTGATGCACGTTTGGCGAGGCATCTTCAGGGTTATGTCGAATATACTAAAACAAGGCTTCCGGTTGAGTTAGTTTTTTATTGCGCCTTCAAGAAAAAGGAAGATGCTTTCTCCTTTGAAAAATACCTGAAGTCTGGTTCCGGGATTGCTTTTAAAAATAAGCATTTCATTCGTCAACCGCTGCCCAAGTAATAACTATTTGACCGATCCTCCTTCGCTAATGCTACGGAGGACAAGTCGAAACACTCCCTCTCGGCTTAACCCTCCGTAGCTTCAGCGTAGGTGGGAATTTGTAGGCTAGTACTCGCTCATTTCCCCGGCTAACGGCTTACCTATCAATTCTTTTGCTTTTTCTACTCCCTGCTCCCCTATCAAAATCATTAGTTTAGGTACGGCAGCTTCGCTAGTCATGTCGCGTCCACTGATAACGCCAATTTCCTCCAACCATTTGCCTGTTTCGTATCTTCCTTGCTCCACCATACCGCCCGGGCATTGCGAAATATTGAGAACAATGAGACCTTGTTCAATCCTGTCCTTTAATATCTGCTTAAGCCAAGGTGAATACGGGGCATTGCCAGACCCGAAGGTTTCGATAACTAGAGCTCGTAAGCCTCTGGTAGAAAGAATAGCTTCAATGGTGTCGTTGGGAATTCCCGGGAACAATTTCAAGATGGCGATACCAGTGTCAAACCGCGTCCTCAACTTGAGTGCTTTAGGAACAGAAACTTTGTGAATCGCTGCATCATTATAATCAATGGCGACCCCAGCCTTTGCCAGGGCCGGATAGTTTTCCGATTGAAATGCATCAAAATGCATACTCTCTACTTTTCTAGATCGATTTCCCCTCAATAAGGCACTGTCAAAATACAAACACACTTCTGGAACCATGGCCTTTCCCTCTTTTGTCTTCGCTGATGCGATCTCCAAGGCCGTAATTAAATTTTCTCTCGCATCCGACCTCGGTTCGCTGATCGGAAGTTGTGCGCCCGTAAAAACAACTGGCTTACTTAAACCCTGCAGCATAAAACTGAGAGCGGATGCGGTAAACGACATCGTGTCGGTGCCGTGCAACACAACAAAGCCATCTTGATCAGCATAATGATCAAAAATGATTTGCCCAATCTCCTTCCAGTGAGTGGGTCCTATATTAGACGAATCGATCGGCTGATCAAATGAGATTACCGTCAAGTCAAGTTGCAAACTCCGAAGAGCCGGTAAGTGGTGCAAGATCAACGAAAAGTCAAAAGGAATCAAAACGCCCCTCGCATCATAGGCCATACCAAATGTGCCACCCGTATAGATAATGAGCACCTTGGACTTGGCTTGATCCGGAGAAGCAGTATTGATGCTAATAATCTGATAGCTCATACGGGTCGTTAAAAAGTTTCTTTGAATTGGAAACGGTGATGTAAGAAAGTTCTTCTAACGTGATCTTTTTCAACTCTGCGATCTTTTTTGCTATAAGTGGAATATACGCGGGTTCATTCCGCTTGCCTCGATGGGGAACGGGCGCCAGATAGGGACAGTCCGTTTCCAATACAATGTTATCCAAGTCGATATTGGGAATGACCTCATCCAATCCACTCTTTTTAAATGTAGCCACTCCTCCCAGCCCAACATAGAAGCCCATGTCCGCGATTCGTTTCGCCTGTTCAATCGATCCGGAAAAACAATGAAAGACACCAGTCAGTTTTTCATCCAACAATGGTTCCAACAACTCGATCGTTTCCTGTAAAGATTCTCGGCAGTGAATTACAATGGGAAGTTCATACTTCTTGGCCCACCCGACCTGAATCAAAAATGCTTCTTTTTGTTGGTCCCAAAATGTTTTGTCCCAATACAAATCAGTCCCCATTTCACCAACTGCTGCAAATTTTCGCTTTGCCAGCCAAGCCTCTACTTGATAGAGTTCTTTCTCAAAGTCCTTTTTGACTGAACATGGATGGAGACCCATCATCGGTATACAAGTTGTTGGATTTCTTGCCTCCAACTCCATCATCTCATCTATGGACGTATGATCAATATTAGGCAGGTAAATTCGGGCAACTCCGGCTTGTGTACTACGAGCCAGTGTGTCAACTTTGTCTAGTTGAAATTCTTCTTTGTAGAGATGCGCGTGTGTGTCGATCCAATAATTGGCCATATTCAGATAAGATAACTGGAAAAAATAAGGAGGCCAACGAGGCTAGAAATAATAGCGGCCACCAAAACTGCTGCTGCAGCCATATCTTTAATGTTCCCAGCTTTTGGCTGTCGCTCAGGGCTCACCAGATTTACGAAGCCTTCGATTGCGGAATTCAATAACTCCAATGAAATGACTAATCCAATACACAACAATAGAATACACCACTCAACTTTAGTCACATCAAAGTAGAAGGCCAAAGAAGCTACCAAAAACGAAACAAAGAGATGAATACGCAAATTGGGCTGTTCCTTTTTGGCCAACCAAAGACCTTGAAATGCGAACTTGAATGAGTTAAAAAACCTCTTCATTTATTTCTGGGTAGAAGCATTAAGCGATTGATTGCTTCATTAAGCAAATCATTATAAACATCACCGCAATTTAGTCCAAGAAAGCGAACCGATTGATCGATTGCCGTTGCCAGATTTAAATCCTTCTGAGCCACCGTAAAAACCCGGTGCTGAGATTTTAAATAATCTGCTAAATATTCTTGTTCTGGCTGCCCCGGAGTGGGAATCATTACTACGTTTTTCTTTTGTAATGCTGCCAAATCTAGAATCGTACTGTAGCCAGACCGGCAAACGACAAAGCGAGATTCCTCAATTGCTTGTTGAAGTTCTGCCTGTCGCAGATGCCCAACTCTACGGATTTGACCATTTGAGGCAACCGACTCAGCCTCAGGGGGCTTTCCCAAAACAAAGATCACCTTCAGATCAACGCTTGCCAATTGTTGGGCAACCAACTCCTCCAGAATTGTCCGCTGCGGTTCGGGACCGGAAAGAAGAACAAGCAAATCGTATGTGAACTCCTTAGGTTGAGTGGGTTTATGAAAGCGAGAAAGCGGCCCCACAAAAACGACTGGCAAATCATTGGTTGCGGAGAGATCGCCAGAAAATGAACGATCAGGAAAATCAGGCACCCAACATTCATTGAATCGTTTTATCTTTCGCTGGTTCCAAAAACTGAACAGTCGAGATGCCCACTTAAATGGGGGCCGAAAAACAAAATTGATTTGATGGGTCACAAAAATGCTTTTGACATTTTGGGAGTAACAACCAAACCGATTATCTGAGATGATCAAATCAACTGAGTGTTCTTTGATGATTTTGTTCAGCTGGTGATGTTCCTTTCGAATGGCAGAAATAAACTTAAAAGACTGAAGGAATAGCTTGGGCAACAGGCTGCTATTTGTTGCATATTTAGGCTGATAGGACGCGATCTCAAAGAAAGTTAACTGCGGGAACTCTTGCCTGAGCAATTGCAGTGCGTCACCACTCGTGGCAATCAATACGTCCCAGTCCCGCTGGAGAAACGCTCTGATAATAGGAATACACCGCGTGGCGTGGCCAAGCCCCCAATCAAGTGGAGAAACGATAACGGTAAAAGGCCTATTCAAAGTTGTGAATTTGACAACGCATTAAACTTAAATCCAAGATCTGAAAAATGTTCGAGACACCCGCTGATCGTACCACGTAAACATTTTTCCGGAGAAAGTGACTTAGAATAGTCTGATGTAAGAACATCCCACATTACAATTCTATACTGTTCCGTTAACGCGTTGATCTGCTTTGATCTGATCCTGCCATAAGGTGGGCGAAATAATTTTTTCTTCACCTCCACTTCTTTTTGCACAGGCTGCTCATGGCCACTTTCGCGTAACAAACTTTCTATTTCCTTTTTACATAGCGCCACATTGGAGACATACTTCTCCGTAGAGGTGCCCCAACCCTTGAGGTGATTGAACGTGTGATTAGCAATCTGATGGTTGTCAGCTATAATTCGTCTTGCTATTTCAGGGTACTTTCTAATATTATCGCCAATACAAAAAAACGTTGCCTTTGCATCAAATTTTTTCAATGTCTCCAGCACAAATTCGGTTGGTCCAGGTATCGGACCATCATCAAAAGTGAGAAACAATTCTTTTGCGCTCGTTTTCACCCGCCATGTTAGAGTCGGAAAAAAAAGCGGCAGTATAAATGGTGTGCGAAACACTGGGAATTAAGATTTAAGAATTGAGAATTGAGAATTGAGAATTGTCTGCTATTATCCTTTCATCAACAAGCTCCCTTGGCTTTTCCCCTGGTTCCGGTTCTAACTTCATTTGCTTTCGATTCATGACTTACTCGACACGACAGGTTAACAAGGTGATGTCATCCCTATACCCATTTTTGCCTTTAAAGCCGTCAAGGGTGACAATGATATCCTGATGGATGGTTTTCAAATCCTTGAAATGGTTTTTTGTGAAATAGTCGCGCAAAGCTTCCGGGCCGAATTCTTCCTCTAATTCATTAACGGTTTCTGTCAAACCATCCGTATATGCAAGCAACGTAAACTCGCTCAAATCAGTGATGAACCCTTCATGTATAAATGGTAGCGGATGCATCGCACCCAACACGGTAGAACCCTCTTCTAATAGGCGGATGCCGTTCTTGCGATCATAAAGCAAGGGCGGATTGTGACCGGCATTAACATACACCATCGTGCGCAGGTTAATGTCGTAGATGGCTCCAAAAAACGTGATGAATTTTTCACCTTTAGTATTGTCCAACACTTGAAAATTAAGGGCCTCGACAATTTCTGTAAGGTTGGGTGTCTGTCGCAACAAGGTGCGAAGTGATGCCTGAAAATTAGACATCATTAAGGCCGCTGGTATCCCCTTACCGCTGACATCTGCTACACAAATTAAAAACTGATTCTTATTAATCGGAATATAATCGTAATAATCACCCCCGATAATATCATGTGGAAGATAACTCGCTTCGATTTTAAGATGCTCTGTATTCGGTAACTTCTTAGGGAAAAGAAACTGTTGCACATCACTGGCAATCTCTAACTCTTTTCGAAAAGCCTCTTGAAGAAGTTGTTTACGCGCCAGCTTCTTATTTTCTATCGCAACTATGATGATATTCGTTAGGGCCTGAATAAACTTTAATCCATCATCAGGCTGGTTCGCCTCACCATTGTGATTCAGTCCCCCTACAAAAACGAGTGCCAATGTTTCGTTTTTATGAGAAACGGGAATAACCATATCGAACTCGTGAAAGGCACATCGCTCAAACTCACTGAGTTGATGAATCCGCTTGATCATTTTGAAATAATCGTCCAGTCGCTGTTTGAGAAAACTCTTTTCGGTACCAAAATTGACCTTACAGGCCCACGCCTCATCAAAAACAAACAATGCCAGTTTCTTGATCTCCAGATTTGAACGCAACGTAAAATTGAATATCTTATACAGAGAGTCTTCCGGCACATTGCTATTGATCGATTGCGTGATCTCCAACAACGCGTTGAGTTCCAGCTCCTTTTTCTCGATTAACTTCTTTAGTTTGCTTTCCGACATGTCACACAATTGTGTAAAAATAGCAATTCCCTACTTACCCAGAATGCTTGCTTTTCGTTATTCGATCTTTCCACCTAAATGATTGATGATGAGCAAGTAAAGCAACCCAAACTACATAAAAAGGATATACCAGTTGCAAAACAAAAAAAGTCAGCCAGCGCCATTTAATGTTTAAGAAAACAGACACTTGGTAAAGGAAAACAAACTCAAACAGAAATTTTAAGGCAAAAAGAAACATACTTGACTTGACGGGTATCCAACCCACCAATGATGCGAGGCTGAGCCCAATGTAGCTTGCTTGAAAAAAAAAGATAAACACAGCCAACGTCTTTGAAATCGGTGAAGTATTAAAACGCCATTTGCCTGCCCATCGCACTCGCTGTTGTATAAAATCGCTTAGCGACAATAGTGGCTTAGTCGACACCACGCTGAGTCGGTCAGTCAAAAACCGAATTCCGCCAGGGTATTTTGAATGTATCTTTCGCAACAAGAATTCATCATCGCCAGAAGGAATTTCCCAATTACCTTCAAAACCTTTTACTTCAGCAAAAACAGATTTGCGAAATGCCAGATTTGCACCATTGCACATCGTGGGGTGTGAATAAAAAAGTGTGGCTCCTGCTGAGCCAATCAGGCTTGCGAACTCCAGTGATTGCAATTGTGAAAAGAATTTTAATCCTGACTCTATCCTAACCGCACCGATTGCCATCACACAATCTTCCGAATGAAAAATTTCATTGATGCACGATAGCCATCGAGCAGAAAATGAACAGTCTGCATCGGTAGTTACAATAACTTCGTTGGCTGCCAATGTAACTCCCAATGCGATAGCTCGCTTTTTACCAAACTGGTCTTGTGGCAATCTATCCAATTTTATGTTGGAGTGTTTTTGGGCAAATTCCTCGACTATCTTTTCAGATTTATCAGTCGAGTGGTCATTAACCAGGACAAACTCCACACATTCTTTTGGATACTCCTGTTCACACAAGGAACGTAAGACCTGCGAAAGGTTTGCTGCCTCATTTCGGTAAGGAACGATGACAGATAGTCTGACATTTCTATTGGGGTGAGCCTTCTTTCCCGATCCTTCCAGCAAAAACTGCCAGCCTACGATCAGTCCAATGACGATCGAAAAATAAACTCCAAATACTACAAAAAAGAAAATAGTCATAGTTAAACTCCGAAATAAAAAGAATAAAGAAGTCAGAATGTAGAAGTCAGAATTTCTTCGCACCAAAACATCATTGACGTTCTAAGCAGATGTACTTCTAAATTTTGACTTCAACATTCTTATGCCGAAAAGGAACATAGAAATCAATATTCCATATAACTTGCCACGCAAAATGGAGAAAAAACCCATCAAAGAGAACCTGCGGTCCGAAAAGGAGCGAATCATTTTAGGGCTCGACCCTGGTACCAATGTGATGGGTTATGGATTAATTCTTTTAAAAGGCAGTAAGTTAAGCCTGATCCAGTTTGGGGTGATAAATATGGGGAAATTTGGTGCCCATGAGATGAAGTTGAAAAAGATTTTTGACAGGGTCTTGGCACTTGTTGATGAGTATCATCCAGATGAAGTAGCTTTGGAAGCTCCCTTTTTTGGAAAAAACATTCAATCGATGTTAAAACTAGGGCGGGCGCAGGGAGTGGCCATGGCTGCGGCCCTTTATCGGGAAGTCCCCATTACTGAATACGCTCCGAAAAAAGTAAAGCAATCTGTTACTGGCAATGGAAATGCCAGCAAAGAGCAAGTGGCCAGAATGCTTATGCAGATTTTTGGGATTAAGGAACTTCCCAAGCTACTCGATGCGACCGATGCACTCGCTGTTGCCGTTTGCCATTATTATCAAAATGGAGTAACGAAAAGCAAAATAAAATCCTGGGAATCGTTCGTGACGGAGAATCCGAAAAGACTAAAGGCAAAATGAAGGGAATACTAGTCATCAGCTTTAGCGATTTGAATCATGACGCACGCGTCTCGCGACAGGTTGATTTCATTAAAGACGAGTATCTCGTTACGGTTGCAGCCTATGGAGGCCAAGAAAACAAAGGGTATGAACTAATCCCAATCACAAAAACAAAGTTCACTTTTACCCATAAGCTGTTCACGTCATTCTTTCTACTCACCCGTTGGCACGGCAAGGCCTACAGCCTACTTTACAAACTTAGTTCAATAGAGGAAGCGCTTCGACAAAAGACGTTTGACCTAATCATAGCTAACGATGTAGAGAGCTTACCGTTAGCGTTTGCCATCAAGGGCAAGGCCAGAGTAATTCTTGATGCCCACGAATATGCCCCTCGTCATTTTGAAGATCGGTTAACCTGGCGTATATTCTTTCAACCATTCAATATTTACTTGTGCAAAAAGTACATCTCACTAGTCGATGCTATGATCACCGTTGGGAAAGGGCTAGCCAATGAATATGAAAAGTATTTTCAGGTAAAACCAACCATCATTACGAACGCAACCTGGCTTTCAGAAATCAACCCATCTAAGACATTAGAAAATAAGATTAGGCTCATCCATCATGGGGGATCAACACCTTCCAGAAAATTAGAATTAATGATTGAGATGATGGCACACTTAGATGAGCGGTTCACACTTGACTTGATGCTCATTGCTCCTCCCTCGTCCTCTTCAAAAACGAGAAGATATATCGACTATCTGAAATCACTAGCAGCAGACGATAAACGTATTCGCTTTCTACCTGCCATTAAAAGCAGCGAGATTGTTCCCTTCATCAATCAGTATGACATCGGGATTTTTTTATTGCCGCCAGTTAATTTCAACTACGCGAATACACTACCCAACAAATTATTTGATTTTATTCAAGCGAGGTTGGCAATTGCCATCGGTCCTACTCCGGAAATGGCTGAGATTGTTAATCGCTATGATATTGGCGTGGTTTCAGAAGATTTTACTCCGTTAAAATTGGCTATAAAATTAAATTTAATGACGAAGGAAAAGATAGAAGTCTTCAAGCAAAAGTCAGTTATTGCAGCGAGGGAACTCTGTGCAGAAAAAAATGAAGTATTATTCTTAGCAATTATAGAAAAGCTTCTAAAATAAAGTTTATCATCCGTTGCTTACTTCGTAGCAATCAATTCGTTTGGGTAGCCCAATAATACCACCTCTGAGTGGATTAAGTTATTCTTGACACCAGAGGTTAGTTTTCTTATTAAAAAGGTATAGTTGCCAAGCATTGCTTCCAAAGCAGGTTTTACCTCGAAAAATTCCGTGGGATTGTGATAAATCGCTATAGATAGCACTGGGCGGAATTTCGCTAAAGTCTTACTGGCTCCTTTCACAAAATCCATCGCTGCGCCTTCAATATCAACTTTTATAAATTTGGGCTCTATGGCATTTTGCTCTACAATCCAGTCAAGAGATTTTTTTTCAACTAGGATTTCGTCATATTTTCCAGTTCTTCTGTACAAGCTTAATCCCGTAGATCCCGTATCGTACATCATTACCGGTAATTCACTGTCTGATGATGCCACACCAATATTCAAAACTTCATATCTTTCATCTGATATACCATTTGCTTTCATGTTGAGGTAATATTGTCCAATTGATTTCAATGAAATTTCTAATGAGAAAATCTTGCTGTATTGATACTTACTCAAAGCGATGGCCGAGTCGCCTGCGTAAGCGCCAAGGTCCATAAAATGCTGCCCCGCTATGTACTTGTGTACTTCCATTGGCAACAGGCTTAAGCCGTGATAAAAGTAAAAGACTGATTCTTCAATCATTTGCTTAGACAGCTTGACAGACTTGGCTACAATCTCAATTTGTCGCTCAATAAGTTTTTTCTGTGTTTTCGTTTCTATTGGTAGTAACCCACCCACGACTGAATTATTTTTGGAAGTCCATCTCTTATTTTTTGCATCCGGGTAATATAGTAGCCTTTGTACAATTATTTGTACCAATTCAATAGACTCAAGATCAAGATCTTTCTTAAGTGCATTAATCTTGAGTGGCATATCGTTGTTGATGAAATAGCTTTTAAAACTGCCCCCAAGATTATCAGTAACATAAATTGAATAAGGACGAGTAGCTAAAATGACCTTATTGACAAAACTGACCAAATAGTTATAGACAAAAGGGTATTTCAGCTTAACGTATTCGATAATTGATCGCATCTCTACTTACTTAAAATAGTTTTGATTACCCAACATTTAAAATATCTCTTCCAAATTACATAATTCCAAAACTTGGGCATCTCAGCTAGTTTCATTTTTATTGTAAAAATATTGATTCCGAAATCAACTAGGTGCTTTGATTTAATGACCGGAAGTCCACGAAAAAAACTATTGCTTACGTTCTCCCCATGCACTAACTGAACCCAAAGTGGGTACTTTAAAACAAATCTTGCTTGTCGTTTGGTCTGGTTAAAGAATTCAAGATAAATTTCCTTAAAAACAAATAATCGAAGGCTAGGCCATTGCGTATGTACTCTAGCAAATATTCCAACAAGATTGCCAGAACAGGACTCAATCAAACTAATGAATGGCGACATTGGATAAAAGTAGTGAGCCAGCACTTTCCTTTGAGTATCCATGACATAGCCGGATGAAAGCGCTACGAGAAATTTATCTTTTGGTATAAAATTTTGCTGAATAATTTCCATGGCGATGCTGTGAAGCAAATCGTCATTGTCCAATCGGGTGGTAATTATCCACTGTTCGTCTGGCCTGATCCTACGTTTTACTTCTTTAAAATAATTTTCAAAAAAATCTTCACTTCCATCGCAATAGCAGATTTTAATAAAGCTGTATTCTTCAAGCTCCTTGATAAACGGTTTGAACTCACTAGGTGTGGATAAATCAAAATAGATGAGCCAAGAGAAATTCTTTTTAGTTTGGTTTAGTATAGAGGGAAGGCAATAGGTTTTAAATAGGCTGATTCTATTACGCGTCCAACTAACCCATTCGTCATTTACAGCAGGAGATTTTGGGAAGTTACGAAGATTAAACTGGGTAAGTAGGAAATGTGAAAAATTCATTGAACGGTGTTAGGTTAGACTTATGTTTACACTTTTCCCCTAGCGATTCAGTTTAAAACTAGGCAACCTAAAAAATTGCAATATCGAATTTAAAAAATACAAAAATTTGATAGCTAGGTTTTTTGTTGTACTTAACTTATCATCTTAAAACACAGGCTTTCCTGTTTTTGAAGCTATCGGTGGATTTAACCTTGGTCTTTTTTCAATCACTACAACATTATCGTAATAATGAGTTGAGTCCATTGACTTGGTGAATAAGTCTGGCTGAAACCAACGTTGCTCAGAATGAAATGCATTCAGCCTATCAATTAAACTTTTTGAGAACTCTATAAAACTGCCCATCCTTTTATACCCCCCACCATAACCCAATTTATAAGAAGTGGCTACATCTTCACAGACATATACCCCATCTGGCTTAATCTTGCTAAACAGTTCTTCAAAAGTAAAAATCTGTTGTTTCATCTTGTGCCCACCATCATCAATCAAAATATCAATAGCAGGAAGTTCATTCTTCAACCTTTTCAAAAAATCCCGATCAGATTGAGAGCCAACAATGATTTCAATGTTTTCCTCTTTCAAATCGGCCACGCGAGGGTTAATATCGACTCCGTAAATCTTTGCGTTTGGACCAAAATATTTTCTCCACATTTGTAGGCTGCCCCCTTGAAAAACCCCAACTTCTACTACTACAATCTCTTTTCCCCTAAATCGCTTGAAATGCCGATCATAAATTTCAAAATAATGATGCCACTTAAATATCTGCCTTCCAGAATTGCCATAAAAATACTCTTCTAATTCATTCATTATCCTTCATTTAAAATTCTTAATAAATTGAAAAACCTTTATCTCATTCCTAAAAACCCATGCCAATATCCCGCCAGTCACCAGAATGTAAAATCCATGTACCCAATACGGATAGGCAACACCCAGCAAAGGCTCCGCAACCATTATGAGTATTGCCAATGAAAGCGGAGCAACGATCATTTTAGCGATGTTGATTTTATACGTGAACTTTCTTCTAACTCCAAAATACAATATCACAATCTCGCCAACATAACTGATCCAGGTAGAAGCAATTGCTCCATACGCGCCAAACCTCCTGATGAGAATAAACATGGCCCCAACTTTAATTAGCAAAATGACTAAATAATAAATTGGCAATGGGCGTGAGTATTTAAGAGCCGCATACGGAAAGGCTACAAACAATCTCATTGATCGGAAAAGATAAATGACGGCTGCAAAAGGCAATATTGGGATCGCTTGTTGATAACCAGGTTTTGTAAACACAAATTCAATAACCATTGGAAAAACAAAGATACTGGCACTTACTAACAACATTGCAACTGCCGTGAGACCGTGATAATATCGGTTTGTTTCAATGGTGTTGTGTTTCTCTTTTTGTAAGGCAACCACTCCCAATACCTTTGGATAGAAAGATGAATTCAAACCTGTTAATACAAATTCGATAGCCAACATGCATTTCAAGGCCAGATCGTAAACACCCAAAGACCCAATTGAAATAAATAGCAGCAGAAAAAAACGATCATAATAGTTGATAAACCATTGCTGCAATTGATAAACCACGGATGTGTTATTAAACGAAAACGTAGTTTTAAGCAATCGCCAATTGAAATGAAAACCAAACTGGCTAAAAATAAAACTCAGCACCCATGCCGCAGATATCAGCGTAGCAATTAACTTTCCACCAATGGGTCCCCACAAACTTTCCGGGAAAAGGAAAAGACCCGCAATAGTCAATCCAGCAATCAAAGAAAATGAAAGCACATTCGACCAAAGGAATAGAACCGGCTTCTGCTGTGTTTGCAAGAGACTATTGTTCACTTTTAACAAAGCCTGAAAGATACCAGTGGCCACGGACAGCAATCCAAACGGATAAAACACAATCTCTTCTTCCTTAAAAAGTGAACTAAAAATCCAATTGCCCAGAAAGGCTAATGATAGTCCTGATACAAAGCTGAGTAATAAAATAAAAATAAACGCAGAACTGATAAACGCGGAAAGCTTTTGGGGATCTTGTTTGTAATCGTGGTAGTTGATGTACAGTGAACTATCAAAACTATACGTGACAAAAATCTGAACTAAGAGTGAAACACTAAAATAAATAGAAAGTGCTCCGAAAATCTCTACCGGCAATTTGCTATAAAACGGCAATAAAATAATCGCACTGGCCATGGGCAACGCTCCCGCCAGTGTGTAGATAAATGAACTTTTAATAAAATGTTTACTGATCAAAGGAAATCAAATTTCAGGCGCTAAGATACGAATGAGTTGTTGGGTTAGTTGCTTTCGCGAATAAACCATGTTGGCAGCATTTGGTGTCAAATCCCCCTTTGTCCATTGTAGGTAAAACTCCTGAATCGCCTCCTTGATTCCCACTTCATTACTTCGGTCGAAAATCTTACCACCACCTGATTGGGAAAGAACCATTCCCGCATCTCCATCTACCGGGCCAATGGCTAAAATAGGATTACCTGATGCGAGGTATTCGAAAAATTTACCGGGCAGGTTACCGGGTGCAATGGAGGTATGGGCAAGCACCAAAAGCTGTAGATCCGTTTCACCATAAAGTTTCAGCAATTGAGCATGCGGTACCTGATCGACAAAGCGAACGACTGTTTTCAAAATTATATCTCCCGATATGTAGGTCTTAAATGCCGAATTGACGTTTCCGATAAATTCAACAATCACGTTTTGTCGAAACAATTCATCTTTCAGACAAAGCGCTTTAATTGCTTCCATGACTGGCTTGGGATCGCGAAGTTCATCCACCACGCCAATATGGCGCACAGTAAACTTATTCGTCTTTTGATGCACAATACCTCTGAAGTCATCTTCATCAAAACCATTGGTAATCAAATCCACCTGTCGACCACTCAGCGCTTCCAATCTTTTCACATGATAGGGAGCAATCGTGATAATCCGATCCGCGATCGTCAAAACTTTTTTCTCCAAATTTTTGTGACGGTTTCTAGCAAATCGGGTAAGTGATAGTGTGTCAAGTAAGTCCCACTCACTCCATGGATCACGAAAGTCAGCAACCCATTTTAAAGATGGATTTTTCTCTTTTAGTTTTAGCCCTATCAAATGAATGCTGTGTGGCGGTCCGGTTGTGACTATTCGATCAATTTTATTTGACTTAATAAAATCTTCCAAAAAAGACACCGAAGGTTTGACCCAAAATATACGCGCATCGGGTATAAAAAAATTGCCCCGAATGAATGAACTCAATTTCTGAAAAATTGATTTCTTTCCGGTGGAAATAAAGTCTGTCTGTTTAACTGATCACCTCCACCGAATCGGGCACGTCTTTTAGCAATGAGTTATCCTGAATTGTAAAGGAGGGGTTTTCCGGAGTAAATACAATTGGCTCCCAACCCATTTGGCTTAAATACTTCACAAATTTTAGCCAACGTTGCACACCACTTCCCCCACTAGGAGGCCAATAATAGGTGATGATCAATACTTTATTCAAAATTCAAGATTCAAGGTTCACAAACTACTTCTCGTTCTGTTTAACCTCACCAAACAACGAAAGTTGACTATCAATGTCTTGTTGCTGAACTTTTGAGCGAGATGGTTTTATCGGATTTTCCGACAGGTAGGCTGTGTTGCTGAATTCATTGATGATTTCCTGACGCTCTTCCGATTTCGCTACAAAGGTTTCAATATCGGCAATCGCTAATTCAATTTCATTGGGTGCATCCGGAATCTCATTTTCCGCTTTGTAAATACGCGCTTCAATGATTTGATTATGCCAAACTTCGAGGAGCTCTAGCGAGCCAGTATTCTTAGTTTTTTCAGCAATCTCCGATTGTATATATACCAATTCAAGTTTCTTTGCCAGTTCTCTATCAGGCAAAGTAGCCATCATGGCCACATACCTCTCGTAGTTGTCAATACAGTCTCTTATGCGAATAGCCAGACTCATTTATTTTGCGCTTGTTGTTCTTAAATTATTTTTATATCTGCCTCGCTTAGATAATACAAGTAAAAAAAGTGATCAAATATACAAGATTGATAAACCCAAAATAGGCATGAGGTCTAACTATTATCTACTTCTTTGGTCACCTCTTTCAGCACCTCGTCCGGTCTCGTCCATTTTATCTCCTGATCCTTTTTAAACCAGGTCATTTGCCGTTTGGCATAGTGCCGTGAATTCCTTTTCAATAATCGAATTGCCTCTTCGCGGCTATATTTTTTCTCCATGTATCCAAGGCATTTAGATGTCGTTGGGGATAGAATCTCGCGGCTTCCTCGAACAACCCCTTTTCGATCATCTGATCCATTCGTAAATCTATCCGTTGATACAATTCTTCCCGAGGAAGTTCCAGTCCGATTTTAGCCACTTGAAATGGTAACTCAATCTTCTTTTTCTTCCGCAAAATGTGCATTGGCTGGCCTGATGACAAATTCAACTCCAAAGCCCGCATTAGGCGCTGTGGGTTTTGTACATCGACCAACGCAAAATAGTCTGGGTCTATTTTTTCCACTTCACCCTGCAGCCACGCCAATCCTTTTTGGGTATATTTCTCAATGATTTCCTTCCTCAAATCTTCATGTATCTCTGGCATTTCGTCAAACCCTTCCAACAATGCCTTGATATACAAACCAGATCCACCGCATAAAATCAACAAGTCCTTTTCCGAAAATAATTGGTTGATCCGCTCCATGGCGTCTCGTCCAAATTGCCCGGCATTATAGTTTTCTTCGATTGACTTAAAGTTGATAAAGTGATGCTTTATCCTTGATAGTTCATCAGCAGTAGGCTTTGCTGTGCCTATTTCCATCTCCTTGTAAATCTGCCTTGAATCAGCCGAAATGATCTCGGTATTCCAGCGCTCTGCTAAACTGATGGCCGCGGCCGTCTTGCCTATTGCTGTTGGGCCAACCAAAACTACTAGTCTCTTCTCCTTGAATGCCGAATTTACCATTACCAAATCTTCAAATTACTACCTATCTTGCAACCAAAATTCGCCACTACGAATGATTAAATATACAAACCAATTTTTGACCAAACTCGAAGACCTTATCGCTGAGTCGGACTACATCATGCGCTACGAAAAAGGCAACTTCAAATCAGGCTATTGCTTGTTAAAAGAGCAAAAGATTATGATTGTGAACAAGTTTTTTGCGATGGAAGGAAAAATCAACGCATTGCTCGACATTTTAAAGAATGTAGAGCTAGACACCTCCAAGTTCAGTGAAAAGAATTTGAAATTGTATGAAGAGTTAACTCGTGCAGAGGTTAAAATCTAGATCAATGGTAAGTCTACAGGAAAGGCCACCCCGCACTACCATGGAAGTATTTAAAATGCTTCCCGAGGGTACTCGCTGTGAATTAATTGAAGGAGTAATCTATATGTCACCTGCTCCCACATCTAGACATCAAAGTTTAATAGTAACGCTTACTGGGCAATTCTACAATTTTGTTAATGAAACTAAATCTGGCGAAGTCTTTATAGGGCCCATTGACGTCTATTTGGACAGCCAGAAAAATGCATTCCAGCCCGATTTGACTTTTATTGGTAACGAAAAGTTACACATCATAAAAGAAGATGGTATTTATGGTGCGCCTGATCTAGTGATTGAAGTTCTTTCACCCGGCACAACGAGTTTTGACCTTACCAAAAAGAAAAAAATCTACGAAAAATCGGGTGTGAAAGAATATTGGGTGGTGGACCCGCAAACCCGAAACGCGATTGGTTTTAAATTGTCAGAAAAGAAGTTTGTGGAGTTCAAAAAAGAAAAAGGTAAGATTACATCCACCCTTCTCTGCCACACATTCAAATTTTAATCAATCGCTTTGAAAATCACCTTCCTCGGTTCTGGTACTTCACAAGGTGTGCCGGTGATTGGTTGTCAGTGTGAGGTTTGCCAATCTATGGACTACCGCGATAAGCGACTACGGGTTTCTATTCATATTGAGTTAGGCTCACATAGCTTCGTAATTGATACAGGGCCAGATTTCCGCCAACAGATGCTTCGCGAGGGCATTAAAAAATTAGACGCGGTAATCCTCACCCACAGTCACAAAGATCATATTGCCGGATTAGACGATGTTCGGGCGTTCAACTACCTGCAACAAAAAGATATGCCCGTATATGGCATGAAACAAACTCTGGCTCAAGTACAGACTGAATTCTATTATGCTTTCGAGACAGTGAAATATCCAGGCACCCCTCAAATCACGCTGAATGAAATTGACGATCGTCCGTTTCAAATCAACGGATTAACCATTACTCCGCTTCCTGTGTTCCATTTGAGAATGCCCGTCTTCGGTTTCCGAATCGGCAATTTCAGTTATATCACAGACGCTAATCAAATCCCGGCATCCACCTACGAAAAATTAAAGGGGACAGACGTGCTTATACTCAATGCACTTCAGAAGGAAAATCATCCGTCCCATTTTACATTATCCGAATCGATTGAAGTGGCAAAAACAATTGGCGCTCGCCAAACCTACTTCACTCATATGAGTCACAAATTGGGTTTGCATAAGTTGATAGAAAAAGAATTACCCGAATCGATTGCTTTGGGCTACGATGGACTTTCTTTCACCGTTTAGTTTTGCATAATAATTTCTATTTTCTAAGACAGTTAAGCCAAGCGCTGGACCAAAAGCTAAAGGGGTTTACGTTAGTTTCTTGTTTTAGTCAAAACAAAGAGGAACTAATTCTCGAGTTCAACAATTCGACAGAGTCTTTCTTCCTAAAGGCAAGTCTTCAGCCGGCCTTTTGTTGTTTGTCTTTTCCATCATCATTCAATCGCGCCAAAAAAAACAGTATTGATTTGTTTCAGGTTGGCATATTAAAAAAGATAGTTTCCATTCGGCAATTTGAAAATGAGCGATCCTTTTTGATTGAATTTGACGAAGGTGTATCGCTCTTGTTCAAGATGCATGGGAGTCAATCCAATATTATTCTGCTTCAAAATGGCAGTGCAAAAGAGATTTTTCGCAATCAGTTTCAAAATGATTTTGATATTTCTTTGCGTGAACTAGACAAGACTATCAATTGGAGCAAAGAGCACTTCGCTAAGCACCTGGATGAATTACAAAAGACCTTTTTCACGTTCGGAAAATCAGTAATCCAATACCTGGAGGAAAAACTGAAAGCATTTTTGACAGATGACGAAAAATGGTCATTCTTTCAAAAGACAAAGACCTTACTGGAGGTGCCGCGATACTATATCATAAAAAGGCACAGCAAACTTTCTCTGTCGCTCATCCCAATGGACGAAATTGTTTCCGAATTTGAAAACCCTATTTCTGCAATCAACGATTTCTATTACAGATATACCATTTCAACTTCGTTTGAAACCGAAAAATCAAAGGCGTTAAAGGCACTAAACGATCAACTCACAGGCAATAACAATTACATTGTAAAGAACGTCCAGAAAGTAAACGACCTGATTAACGACACCCACTATCAACTTTGGGGAGATCTTCTAATGGCTCACATGCACGAAATCAAACCAGGTGTAGAAACCATTGAGCTGGTAAACTTTTATACCAATCAACCTGAAAAAATAAAACTTAAACGAGATCTCAACCCACAACGCAACGCTGAGGTATTTTATCGAAAAGCAAAAAATCAACAAATAGAAATTGCTAAGTTGAATGAGTCCATCTTATCAAAAAAAAAGGCAAACGAAAAAATAAAAAAGTCTATCGAAACTCTGGAGAAGTCAGAAGATCTAAAGACCGTACGGCAATTTGGGAAGGAAGAGACTTCTTTAAACAAAAAGAGCAGATCAGAACCTCTTCCCTATCATACATTCGAATACAAAGGCTTCCAGATTTGGGTGGGAAAGAATGCAGAGGCCAATGATCAACTTACTCTAAAGCATTCTTACAAAGAAGATCTTTGGCTGCACGCAAAAGATGTAGCGGGTTCGCATGTAATCATAAAGCATCAATCAGGAAAAAATTTCCCGAAAGACGTGATCGAACGGGCGGCAGAACTGGCAGCCTACAACTCCAAACGAAAAACAGACAGCCTTTGCCCGGTGGCATACACACCTAAAAAATATGTGCGCAAACGCAAGGGCGACCCAGCCGGAATGGTAGTTGTTGAAAAGGAAACCGTTCTGCTGGTGAACCCAAGCTTGGCTTGATTCAATCCAGATTTTGCTGGGGTCTGCAACGATCTTCTCCCACTTCGTTAACTCATTGACCCTTTTCTCATAAAGTAGATAGTTATGTTTGGCTCACCCACTACTTCCATTTGATCGTAGAGTTCAAATCCTTTATGCTGATACAAGGCAACATTACTTTCGGTGGCTGTTTCCAAGTAGGTATCTATGCCATTTTTAGCGGCATCCCTTAGCATGTAATTCATCAAATGAGATCCCAATCCTTTTCCTTGGCTTTGGTTGGACGTGCCCAACATCCATAGATAGTAAATTGATTTATCTTTAGGGTATCGGCTATGCACACTCTTTTCATAGCGGTTAATGTCCATGACTCTTTTGTATCCATAAATCCACAGAAATTTAAGGTACTCCAGCGTTAGACTAATCGAAAATTTGGTGGCTGTATCATTTCTCCAAACTGCAACGGCCTGAGAATCGTTGGTGATAAACACCTCTCCGTTGGGTAAGCGTTTTTCAAAAACAAACGACATTAAAGCTTCTACTCTCTGCTTTTTATTATTATGTGTTCCGGCAAACCAATTAATATGTGGCTCGTTCCAGAACGCTTGAGTGAGTATGCCTACAATAGCTTGTTTATCTTTTCTTGTTGCCTTCCTAACATTCTCCATTTCATATTTTTTTAATGTTTAAAAAAACCATTTTTCAAATCACGTTTGCGCCATTCACCGAAGCAGGAGTAGTAAGCCCTACCCATGCTTAATCCATTTCCGAATGGCTTCAGATTTCCACATCCACAACCCACTAACCGCAACCAACGGGATGACTATAAACTTTACAGCCGCTTGAAAGCTACTATCCAAGCCGAGCGGAGAATAGAAATAGAGACCAATCATAGTGCCTGACACGATATGAACTATGCGAGTCAGCATTCTTTGCGAGGACGTTTTCATTTTGTGTGTTTGTTTATTTCGACACAAATGTGCACGTCAGAAAAGGCAGAATAAATGACCTATGTTAAGAAGTTGTTATAACGCTTTGCCAATCCTCGATTTAATCCTGCTCAGGCTTTCTGGTTTAACCCCTAAATAGGAAGCAATTTGATATTGAGGTACGCGCATGAAAATTGCTGGGAAATTCTTCATCATCCAGCGGAAACGCGTTTCCAGATCTCCTGTGTGGAGTAATTGCATGCGCTCTTCCACCAAGAGGAAGGCATACTCAGCAGCTATACGTCCATATCGTTCAAATATGGGGTGCTTTTCGCCAAGTATTAAAAGATCCTCACGATTAATTTGTAGAGCCACTACATCCTCCAAACATTCCAGGTTAAAACTAGATGGTTTACCACTATAGAAGGATGCAAAATCAGACGCAAAAGAGTTTTCAAAAAAGAAGAAGTCAGATATATTCTCTCCGTACTTATAAAAAAAACTGCGCAAAGCCCCGTTTTTTATGTAGTACATATTGGACGCTACTTGCCCTTCCTTGATAATCACACTCCCTTTTTCGAAGGACACTTCTTTCATGATAGATTGAAAGAGCAAAATCTCATCTTGATTTAATTGTGAAAAGATATCGTCTAAGTTCATTCTTTAAAATTTTCTGGCTACTGTTATTTGCCTTCAATCGATACCAATAATTGCCGATCAAGGATCGCTGAAAAAAGATATGAAAATCGGTATTAAAGCTGACTATCGAAGGTTGCTTAAAAAAAATAAAATTACAAATTTCGGTTGAACCTCGCCATTTAAAAATGATTTGCATCCACCTGTCGTAAATCATAAGTCCCTTCATTACTTATTTTTTGGTTTTGCGAGTCTGGATTTATTCTTTACGTTGAACCATATCTTTTTTAAAGATGTTTTTCGCAAGAGCGATGTCCCTCGAAAGAGCAAAGCCAACCAAACCTGCTATTGAAAAATCGGTGGCGTAGAATCATGCGTTTGTCGGCTAAACGTTTCTTCCGTCAGGGAAAACAACTACCTAAAAAAAATGCGGCCGTAACAAAATAGCGGGCTGCAGCAGCTACTGCACTTCAAGCACTTTAATCATATTTGTTCTACCTTTCTTTCCCCTAGCTGGCGCGCGCTCGTAACGCGTGCCCACCTACTCTATTTTATTCAACTCCAAATACCCTTTTTTGTTAGGATAATAATCCCTTACCGAACTGTACCGATATTCCCAGGGCTCATCCACGATCTCGTCCATCACTGGATTGTCGTGAAGGTAATCCAATTTTTGCCACGTAAACTTTGCCGAGGTGAGCAGCTCAGAGTGGTTGTCATCTTGCCAAACTTTGTAATTCTTTACCCTTCGCAAATGATCGGCCACTCCGCTCAAATACATCCCCTGCGGGTCATGGAACTTGTACTTCTGTGACATGGCCTAAAGTTATTGAAATGCGTGGACAGGTTACAAATAACAAATAAAATTAGGAGCGGCACGCGTTGCAAACGCACGCCAGTAAGGGTGGCCGACATTCTGATTGCTTGTATCGACAATCTCAATGGTTTTTCCGAGGCTATCGAAAGCGTTTTCCCCAAAGTAGAAGTGCAGAGCTGTTTGGTTCAACAGATCCGTAATAGCCTCAAGTACGTAACTAGTAAAGATCAGAAACCGTTCATGGCTGACCTTAAGGAAGTATATCGCGCAGCCACCAAGGATTTGGCAGAGCAACAATTGGATGCGTTGGATAAAAAGTGGGGGAAAAAATATCCATTGGTCATCAATTCATGGCGTAACAACTGGCCCAAGCTGAGTACCTACTTTAAATACGACCCAGCCATCCGTAAGATGATTTACACGACTAATACCATTGAAGGCTTTCATCGTCAGGTGCGCAAGGTAACAAAGACCAAGGGGGCATTTCCATCAGACATGGCACTATTGAAATTGATCTACCTAGCCTATTGCAACATCCAAAAAAAATGGACGGCACCACTCCAAAACTGGGCGATGACGGTATCCCAACTTTCCATTTGGTTTGAGGGTAGAATCAAACTAAGCGTGTGAATGCTTTTGATGTCGAAATGATGGACAACTCCCAACTAAATTTTATAACATTGCAGCGATGGGAACCGTTGGGAGTTGACCACATTCCAACATCAGTTATTATTACAACAATTATTAACTGACACAGTTTATTTTACAGACCCAAAACAGAAAGAAATCACGGTCTTTGACGCCAAAATTATTGGCAAGAAATCGTTGTATCCTGTTATTCTGCCAGGGATAACAACCACCTAATTTAAACTGGGGCCGTAACAAATAGTGGCGCAACCACTACTGCACCTCGTGCACTTTAATCATGTTTGTTCTACCTCTCTCTTGAATTGGCATGCTGGCCAAAATAATAAAAGTATCACCTTTTTTTACGTGACCATCACGTTTCAAAATATCCTCCACATCCGCAATGGTCGCGTCCGTAGAAGCTGCTTTGTCGTAATGATAAGAGCGGGTACCCCAAACCAAGTTCATGGTGTTAATAATCGCATGGTTACTTGTGAAGGCAAATATATTGGCATCAGGTCTGTGTGAAGAGGCTTTATAGGCACTGTAACCCAATTGAGTCATTCCAACAATAGCCTTCGCGTTCACATCTTTCGCCAATTTGCAAGCTGTCAAAATTAAGCTATCGGCAAAATAGGTAGAAGTTGCAGGATCGGGCTCTCTAAACTTAAAAAAAATCTTTCCTTGTTTTTCAACCGACCCGATGGTTCGAACCATACTTCTGATTACCTCGATGGGATATTTTCCTGCAGCTGTTTCGGCTGATAGCATCAGCGCATCAGCACCGTCCATCACAGCGTTAGCCACGTCATTCGTCTCGGCACGGGTAGGTCGAGGATTCTCAATCATACTTTCCATCATCTGCGTAGCAACTATCACTGGCTTCGCAGCTTTGTTACATTTGTCTACGAGCATCTTCTGCACCATAGGAACTTCTTCCATCCAAATCTCAACGCCCAAATCTCCGCGGGCAACCATGATCGCGTCTGTGGCCGCTATGATGGCGTCAATATTTTCAAGGGCTTCGGGCTTTTCGATTTTCGCCACAATCCGTGTAGCGGCTTTCTGACGATTAATCACTTCACGAAGAATTTCGATATCAGTTGCCTTTCTAACAAAAGAGAGAGCCACCCAATCCACTTTATTCTTCAGCCCAAATTCCAAATCTTCATAATCTTTCTCGGTAAGCGAGGGCGCACTTACTTTTGAAAATGGTAAATTAATTCCCTTTCGTGACTTTAACGGCCCTCCATAAATCACTTTACAAACAACATCAATGTCACGTACCTCAACTACTTTCAACTCGATCTTTCCATCGTCAATTAAAATCATGTCTCCACGCTTCACGTCCCTTGGCAAGCCCTCATACGAAGTGCTCACAAGTTCATTATTCCCCAGCACCTCACGGGTAGTGATGACGATCTCTTGGCCTGCCACGATTTCGATGCCTGGCTGCATTTCGTTGACGCGTATTTTTGGACCTTGTAGATCTTGCAGCAAAGCTACATTTGTGCCCATCTCATTGTTCAACTCGCGAACGAAGTTGATCACCTTTAAATGATCTTCGTGCTTGCCATGAGAAAAATTGAGGCGGAACACATCCACACCTTCCTTAATCAATGCATGAAGCATCTCCTTGTTGTTTGAAGCCGGCCCTACTGTGGCTACGATTTTTGTTTTGTTGTAAGAAATCCTTTCCATGTATAATGTTAGAAAATAAAGTAATCCTTAGCTTTTAGATTGCCCAAAGGTATAAAAGCAACCAATTCTACGGAAGGGATAAGTCGTAAGACTTGCTGCAATCGATTGCTTTTGGTTGTATCATCACTTTGTGTCAATAAAACAAAATCATAATGTGGAAATTCGGACACCAGCGTTGTTTTGGACTGATCTGATTCAATTGGCTTGTTTCGAAACAATTTAAGCACCCACGCCTCGCCTGAATAACTAAATTGCGAGAAATTTTGATCGATGCCATTCTTGAAAAAAATACATAAATCCTTATCCTTTACCAGTTTAATGTTCAGAGAATTATTGATCTCCCAGGCTAACTTATACCCTTTTAGGGGCGAAATGATGCCTAGCAGGTCAAAATCATAAGAATAGCTTATTTCAAGCGTCCTTTTCTTCATTTTTTAAAAGCCCGTAAAAGTAACGGGTATTCATGAACGTGGCTAAATGTTTGTCAATATTGGGTTAAATCTCTTTATTTGCACCTGATTTTTGAATCCTTAAACCTTATTATCATGTCCGAAATCGCACAAAAAGTAAAACAAATCATCATCGACAAGTTGGGTGTTGAAGAATCTGAAGTAACTCCTGAGGCAAGCTTTACCAATGATTTGGGAGCTGATTCATTAGATACTGTTGAGTTGATCATGGAATTTGAAAAAGAATTCAATATCTCGATTCCAGATGATCAAGCTGAAAACATTGCTACGGTTGGCCAGGCGATCTCCTATTTGGAAGAAAACGCAAAAAAATAATTTTGCTTTAGGTCGTCTACGATCATCTATCATCTATGACTTTTAAAAGAGTTGTCATCACAGGGGCAGGTGCGCTTACTCCAATTGGAAATACACTTCGCGAATATTGGGATGGGTTATCTCAAGGAAAAAGTGGTGCTGCCCCGATTACTAAGTTTGACACAACTCTTTTCAAAACCAAATTTGCGTGTGAGGTAAAAGGGTTTGACCCTACTGTCCTCATGGAACGCAAGGAGGCTAGAAAACTCGATCCATTCGCTCAATATGCGATGGCCGTTGCAGATGAAGCTATTCTAGATTCAAAACTTCCCCTCGATAAAGTTAACAAAGACAGAGTAGGAGTTATTTGGGGCTCTGGAATTGGCGGTTTGTTCACTTTTCAGGAAGAAATGAGGACGTTTGCCGCTGGAGATGGAACGCCTCGGTTCAATCCGTTCTTTATTCCAAAGATGATCCCGGACTTAAGTGCTGGGCACATCTCTATCAAATACGGTTTTCACGGGCCAAACTATGTTACAGTTTCTGCCTGTGCTTCATCTACAAATGCAATTTATGATGCCTACACCTATGTAAAATTAGGGAAGGCAGATGTCATCGTTTCTGGTGGCTCAGAGGCGGCCGTTTGCATTGCAGGAGTAGGCGGATTTAATGCCTTGAAAGCACTTTCAGAAAGGAATGACTCACCTGAGACAGCGTCCCGACCATACGATAAAGACAGAGATGGATTTGTTTTAGGGGAAGGTGCGGGTGCGTTAATACTCGAAGAATACGAACATGCCAAAAGGCGTGGCGCAAAGATTTATGGCGAAATTATCGGAGGTGGAATGTCTGCAGATGCATACCATATTACTGCACCTCATCCAGAAGGTACTGGCATTATAAAGGTAATGCAATATGCCTTAGAAGAAGCCGGCATCAAGCCCGAGGAAGTTGATTATATTAACACTCACGGAACATCCACACCATTAGGAGACATCGGTGAGATCAAAGCAATACAGCAAGTATTTGGAGAGCATGCCTACCAAATGAATATCAGTTCTACCAAGTCAATGACGGGTCATTTGTTGGGAGCTGCGGGAGCCATCGAAGCAATTGCTTGTTTACTCGCTCTTGAAGAGGGAATCGTTCCTCCCACGATCAATCATTTTACGGACGATGACGAACTCGATCCTCGATTGAATCTGACATTCAATAAGGCACAAAAGAAAAATGTAAAAGTCGCTTTGAGCAATACCTTTGGCTTCGGTGGTCATAATGCGTCTGTTATTATCCGGAAAGTTGAGTAAGGTTGACCTGTGTGGAATTTACTCACTCTCACCAAGCCTAATTCTAAAGAAGATAAAAAACTTGTAACCGCGATCAAAACGATTGCTGGCTTCCCTCCTACCAATCTGGCGCTCTATCGGTTAGCCACCTTGCATAGTTCCAAATCAAAAGACACAGTTGGCTTTCGCGAATCCAATGAAAGGCTTGAATATTTGGGAGATGCTATTTTGGGCGCAGCGGTAGCCGATTACTTATTCAAAAAATACCCGTTTAAAGACGAGGGTTTTCTTACCGAAATTCGCTCTCGAATTGTCAATCGCGAATCGTTAAACAATCTGGCCCGAAAAGTAGGTATCGGTTCGATCGTTCGATTTGACCAACGCAACACGCAACTTCAACATGTTATTCTGGGCAATACCCTTGAAGCACTGGTGGGCGCCATTTACCTCGACAAGGGTTACTTGAAAACAAAAAAATTCGTCATCGACAAATTGATACAACCCTATTTCAATTTAGAAACAGTCGTGAACGTAAACACCAATCACAAAAGCAAGTTGATCGAGTGGGCACAGCGCCAGGGAAAAAAAATCCGATTCGATTTGGTAGAATCTAAATTAACGGGACGCAACCATAAAGAATTTTCGATTCAAGTGATTATCAGCGAGCAACCTTTTGGCCTCGGACATGGTTTTAATAAAAAGAAAGCTGAGCAGAGCGCGGCAGAGAAGACGTGTGTGATGCTTGAGATCTAATGGGTTCAGGTTTCTGGAAACTAAGGACTGGTAATGTTCATCATAAAAAAATCTATCTTTACACTGATTTTTAATAGATGCCATCATGCAAGATAATTTGATCATCATGGGAATAAATGCTCCTAAGGAACATCAGGCCATCATCACTCAACTTATCCACGGGCTTGCCGACCTTTACCTTAAAGATAAAACCCAATTATTCCCCTACCCCGAAACAATGATTGATGAAGGACAAACAAGCCCTGCTCCCGATATTTTGCTCTATGATCACAAGCAAGATAAAACACTAACGCTTATTGAAGTAACCCATTCGGCAGGTGTGAAAAAAGACAGTGCTAAAGTACTTGCGTTGCTACGTGATTATGATGTGCAGGAGGGTTTTGTCTATGATTACAAAAAAAAATCTTGGTATCAAATTGATAAGGTCACAGGCGAAGCTACTGAATCTTCCTTTAGTAAAGTTCTCCATCTTGAATTGAATAGCTTATTGTCGATCAATCCCCAAAAAGCCAACTAAAACTCTGTCTAATCTAATCCCAGAAGTTTCCAGTTCTCAAATTCCGTCAAAACAAGTAACTAGAAACCAGCAAATGACAACAGTAAATGAGCAGGATTTTAAAAATCGGTGGCGCCACAGTAAATCAAACTCCCTTTGACTGGAAGAGTAATATAGCTAACATTCTTTCTGCCATTGAAGAGGCGAAGGAACAAGGCGTTGCCATTCTTTGCCTGCCTGAACTTTGCCTTACAGGGTATGGTTGTGAAGATTTGTTTTTGAGTGACTGGCTTTCTGCGAAAGCATGGAAACACCTGCAAGAAATTGTTCCGCATTGTGAATCAATCACTGTGTGTATAGGATTGCCGGTTCGGTTTGGAGGGGTTACTTACAATGGTGCTTGTGTCATTTCAGACCGAAAAATTCTTGGTGTCACCCTCAAACAAAATTTGGCGCGCGATGGAGTACATTATGAGCCACGGTGGTTTGATGCGTGGCCATCAGGATCAGTAAAGGAAATTGAAGTTGTCGATGAAGTGATTCCAGTGGGTGATTTAGTCTATGAAACAAACGGAATTAAATTCGGATTCGAAATATGTGAGGATGCCTGGCGCAAGGAAAAAAGACCAGGTTATAAATTGCGGGAAAGAGGAGTTGATTTGATCTTGAACCCAAGCGCAAGCCATTTTGCGATGCGCAAAAGCAAATTGCGCGAAAATGAAGTCGTAATTGATGGATCAAGAAACTTCAATTGCGCCTATGTTTTTACCAATTTGCTCGGCAACGAGGCCGGCCGAATGATTTATGACGGGGACATCATTTTTGGTCAAAACGGAAAACTATTGAAGGTCAGTGAACGCCTATCTTTCAAGCCTTTCAATCTTCAATCTTGTCAAATCAATTTCGATCGACCTGAGCTAACAGAAACGCACACCATCACCGATAACAAAGAAACGAATGAAGAATTGGCGAGAGCAACTTCGGTTGCCCTGTTTGACTACCTTAGAAAAAGCAGAGCCCGCGGCTTTGTGCTCAGCCTCAGTGGTGGAGCCGATTCGTCACTCTGTGCCGTACTGGTCAGTGAAATGGTGAGAAGAGCTTCGGCTGAATTGGGATGGGAGAACTTCAATATGGCGGTAGGCCTGACGGACAGTTCCGATACGAAATCTGCGGTAGGCAAACTTCTCACTTGCGCCTACCAGGGCACAAGAAATTCTTCTGATGCCACACTTACCGCAGCGCGCGAATTGGCAAGTTCAATTGGAGCCGATTTTCATTCATGGCTGATTGATGCCGAAGTTGAATCTTATGAAAACAAAATCGAAACAGTATTAGGCCGGAAGTTAAGTTGGCAAACCGATGACATTGCTAAGCAAAACATCCAGGCTCGATCACGGTCGCCCATCATTTGGTTGCTCGCAAACATTAAACAATCCATTCTACTTACAACATCCAATCGGAGCGAAGGGGACGTAGGTTATGCTACGATGGATGGTGACACGAGCGGTAGCCTTGCTCCTATTGCCGGGTTAGACAAACCATTTGTTATCCAATGGTTGAAATGGGCAGAGAAAGAGTTGGGGTACACAGGTCTTCGTTACGTCAATCAACTACAGCCAACAGCAGAGTTACGACCTATCGAGCGAACGCAGACAGATGAAAAGGATTTGATGCCATACTCTATTCTTGCTGAAATTGAAACACTAGCCATTCAAGAGAGAAAAGCACCAACTGAGGTATACGTCATTCTTTCCGAGGGAAAGCCAAATCAGCAGTTGAAAGAATATATCAAGAAATTCTTCCGCCTTTGGTCTGCCAATCAATGGAAACGTGAGAGGCTGGCTCCATCCTTTCATTTAGACGAAATCAACGTAGATCCTCGAAGCTGGTGCCGCTTCCCGATTCTCTCTGGGGGGTTCGCTGAAGAATTAAGGGAACTAGATAATGTATAGATAATGTCAATCCAGATAGCCGTGGGTTGATCATTCGTCATTAGTCGCTATCTTTGGTGATATTTTTTTGAATTAAACGAACAACCCCAATCAACGTCTAACAGCTTACTATGATTTGTTACATTATTTGGAACGGCAGCCCTGAGATATTCTCGTTTAGCTTTTTCTCTCTTTTTGATTTTACCCTTCGATACTACGGCTTATTCTTCGCATTGGGATTTTTGATCACGCAACAAATTCTTTACTACATCCATAAAAAGGAGGGCAAACCCGAAAAAGATGTGGATACACTTACGGTATACATGATTGTTGCCACAATTATTGGCGCGCGATTAGGCCATGTTATCTTTTATGAGCCAGAGATGCTTTGGACAAATCCGCTCGGTGTGATTCTTCCGTTTCAACTCTCTCCGTTCCGCATGACAGGATTTACTGGCTTAGCCAGCCATGGCGGAGTCATTGCGATTCTCATTGCATTATGGATTTACAGTCGCAAAAAATTTCCAAACCAAAACTATCTTCAAGTGTTAGATAGAATTGCCATCCTCAGTTGCTTAGTGGCTGGGCTTATCCGAATGGGTAACTACTTTAATTCAGAGATTATTGGCAAGCCAACCGATAGTGCATTTGGGGTAGTATTTTTCAACCCCGTGTCTGAACGGATTTTGTTTGATCAAGATGGCAGCAACCCAGTGGCAAAATTAGAAATCGAAAAAGACGCTACTCGCGCCAAAGGTGAAAATGGCCGTGTTCCGATAAACCTCTATCTGTTTTTCAAACCAGGCACTACTGAAACCCAGGCAAATGAATTTATTCTCGGAAGAGTGAGAAATCAGCTTGAGTTTCAGAACGAGTTTGTTGACGAACGTTCCGCCATGCTAAATTATCAAGTGTCTTTAGAACCTTCTGGAACCTATGCCGGAAAAGTTAGCACCTTGGGAATTGCCCGCCACCCTGCACAGTTATATGAATCGATTTCTTATTTCATTTTATTTGTAGCCCTTTTTTGGTATTGGTCAAGACACAAGCTCAATCTGGTTGACGGACGTATTCTGGGTGTTTTTCTAACCGTACTATTTGGACTTCGATTTGTGTTCGAATTCCTAAAAGAAAATCAAGTAGAATTTGAAGACCATCTTTCGTTCAACATGGGTCAAATATTGAGCATTCCTTTATTTCTTGCCGGAATCGTAATACTTGTCCGTTCATTGAGAACCAATAGAACTACTTCATAAAACTACTTCTTGATTTGTAGACTGAAGAGCCGTGGCGAAATTCGAAGTAAAGTTCTTTTTCATAGTTGGCCTCCTTTGCTTTTCAATCGATACGACATCCGCTTTCGCCAAAGCAAAAACCAAGTCGGACACGGTGGGACGCACCGGTATCGACTCATCGCGAACGGTTACAGTCAACCGTATTATAATCATCGGAAACAAACGAACACGCGACCCGATAATCTCTCGTGAACTTTCACTGAAAACGAGTGACACCGTTCGCTTTTACAAGCTACCGGAAATACTTTCTTTAGATAAAAGAAAAATTTACAATCTACGATTGTTCAACACAGTTACCATTCGCAGCTTGGAAATGTCTTACAATACAATCGATTTGCTGGTAGAAGTTGAAGAACGTTGGTATACATGGCCGATCCCGATTTTTGAACTAGCTGATCGGAATTTCAACGAATGGTGGCAAAATTATAACCACGACTTCGGGCGTGTTAACTATGGACTTCGACTGGAGCAATACAATTGCAGAGGGCGAAATGAAACGCTAAAACTAACTGCACAATTTGGATTTACGCAGAACTACGCGCTGAGTTACGTTATTCCCTATCTCGATAAACGTCAGAAGCAAGGGTTAATTTTGAGTTTTGACTTTGGCGAGTTGCGGAATGTTGGTGCGCAAACAGTAGACCATAAAATTAAATTCCTTCCTACTGATTCAGCAGCCTTATTTGATGGCAAACCTGTTCTCAGAAATACAATTTCAGCGCATGCGACATACACCTATCGCAAATCTTTTTTTGAAACTCATTCGTTCTCTATTGGCTATCGCTCCAGCTACATCAATGATCAAATAACGGTCTACAATCCAAATTACTTCAACAACACAAGCAACAAGCAGAAGTATGCTATGTTTTCTTACTCGTTTCGGTCAGAACATCGCGATGTGATCATGTATCCACTAAAGGGGTATCAATTCTCTGCCCATCTTCAAAAGAACGGGTTGGGATGGGAAGGTGATGTGAACCAATGGATCCTAAACCTAACGTACGCCTATCACCACGAGCTGAAAAAGGGGTTCAACTTATCCAACTTTGCTTCCGTTTACTTGAGTGACCCAATACGCCAGCCTTACAATCTATTAGGTGCTCTGGGCTATCAACGACAAATCGTTCGAGGTTACGAGGTTTATGTTATCGAAGGCCCAAAGTTCATTGTCAATAAAACTACATTCAAAAAAAAGATTTACTCCAGTGCCAGTCGGTGGGAGAATATGCCCCTAGAACAATTCAAACATGTACCGTTTGCCATTTTCTGGAAAGCGTTTGCAGACTTTGGTTATGTCCAAAATTATGATAACTACGAGGAGAAAGCCCAAAACACGCGTCTGAGTGGAAAACTACTGGCGGGTGGCGGAACCGGAGTGGATATTATATTACCCTATGACATAGTCTTTCGCTTGGAATACACTTTTACACGTGAAGCTACGCAAGGATTTTTCTTTAATTTGAAAAAAGAGTTTTAGAGATTTCCTATATTTAATCTGATATCACAATCAGATTGAGAGCCATCTTCTTAATTTCGGTTTTTTGGTTTTTGAATAGCCAACTAGCTGGCCAAAGTGTTTCCACGTTGATGGGAGCTCGGCAAGCGGGTATGGGCTATGCGTCCTCTACGCCTAAAGACGAATGGGCGCTCTTCAGCAACGTTGGTGCCCTCGGAAAAACTCAACAACTAAGTACCGCGTTCGCTTATGAAGCTGTTCCTGCTCTGGTAGGTGCTAATCGAATGGCAGCAGTACTTAACGTTCCTTTACGATGGGCAAATGCTGGGCTAGGTATGTTCCGGTTTGGTGATGCAATCTATAGCGAACAGATTATTTCGTTGGGAATTGGAAATCAATTCGGTATAACTTCTCTCGGTGCCAAACTTAATTACATCCAATACCGAGCGGAAGGTTTTGGGGTACAAAACACCGTGAGTATTGACTTTGGTGGTATCACGCAACTGACTGACCAGATTAGTATTGGCGCGTATATCAATAATCTAACACAGTCTTCGTTGCAGACACGCGATGGAGACAAGTTGCCAACCCGATTGGTGGTAGGTATTGGCTTGAAGCCAAGTGAAAAAGTTTTTATTTCTACAGAGCTAGAAAAAGATATCGACTACAAACCCACTTGGCGAACAGGTCTTGAATATTCTGTTTACAAAAATCTATTTTTTAGAACTGGTTATGCGTTAAATCCACAAGCTGGCTTCTTCGGATTAGGATTCCACAAAAACAAATTAAATATAGACTATGCCATTCGTCTAGGTCAACTTACTGGGACTGCCCACCAAGCTTCTGCTACTTACTTGATTCCCAAAAAGGCGAAAAAATGAAGTGGGGCATTTTCTTCATCGGCTTGTGCTTGATCATTGTAACAAAGTCATATTCACAAAACTATCCGCGTAAAGAATTTGATCCGTCCTCGCTGGTAGATGAAATTTTTGCCACACAGGACTTAGATATTGACTATCAAGACCTCTATGAAAATTATCTCCAACTTATCTCTAATCCAATCGATCTCAATAGTATTACTAAAGAACAACTGGCGGCATTTTATATACTAAGCCCACAACAAATCAATTCCTTCATAAATTATCGTGAGCAGGCAGGCAAACTGCTTTCTGTATACGAACTTCAAAATGTTGAGGGATTTACCAAAGAGCTTTTTTTAAAGCTTGTTCCGTTTGTCAAAGTTACCGAAGCAGGTTCTGTATTGGACAAAAGCATTTTCCAAAGGATAAGCGGTGAAAAAAATAATTATCTATTGCTTCGGTATGCACTAACACTAGAAGAGCAGCAAGGTTATGCAAAGGAAACGGATAGTAGTCGAAGGTATGCGGGTTCGCCCGGAAACTTTTACGCGCGCTTTCGAACCAGTAGGCCCGGAGATTTTAGTTTAGGTTTTACATTGGAAAAAGATGCCGGAGAAAACATCAATTGGAACCCCTCAAAAAAATATTATGGTTTTGATTATATATCTTTTCATGCACAGATCGTCAATAAACAAAAAATAAAAAACCTAATTGTGGGCGACTACCAAGCGCAATTTGGCCAAGGCATCGCGCTGGGATCTGTATTCGGAATTGGAAAGAATGGGGAGGCTGTTACAACTGTCCGAAGAAGCAACCTGGGATTCCTTCCTTACACATCCATTTATGAAGCCGGTTATTTTCGAGGGGCTGCTATTACCTATGAGCTCGTCAAAAATTTCACCGTTCATACCATGCTATCTTCGCGTGGCCGCGATGGAAACTTGCTAGACACGATTCAAAATGTATTGTCCTCCTTTAACTTTTCCGGGCTTCACCGCACCCCATCCGAACTTGCAAACCGAAATAGTTTGACAGAAAACAATCTGGCAGTAGTTGCGAACTACAAAAACAAATCACTGGATGCAGGACTTATTTTTCACACTACTCAGTTCAGCATTCCGATATTTCGAAAAGAAAATCAATACAATCAATTTGCATTCAAGGGAGGTGACAATACAAATGTCGGAGCGTTTCTAAACTATTCGATCAAGAACGTGTCCATCTTTAGTGAGTTTGTGCAAACCATTCAGCATGGGCAAGCGCTTGTAGCGGGGATCTTAGCAAGCATAACCCCGAAGCTTGATATCTCGATGCTCTATCGAAAGTTTGATCGTAACTTTTATAGTTTTTACAGTAACGCCTTGGCCGAAAACTCAATTGCCCAAAATGAGTCCGGTTTTTATTGGGGTTGGAAGTATTCCTTTAGCAAAAAGTACTCTCTGGCTGGATATGTAGATCTTTTTCAGTTTCCCTGGTTAAAATTCCGGAACTATGCACTTTCTGAAGGAAGTGAATGGTTGATCCGGTTCAACTACAAACCGTCTAAAACTGTTTCCTTCTTTTTACAAGCACGCGAAGAAATCAGGCAGCGCAATACCAGCGCAGATGTGAATTTGTATCTGACTGACTTAGGTACTAAAAGAAACTATTGGGTTAACCTCGATTATAGTGCCACGCCTTACCTTATTTTCAAAAGCAGGGCACAGTTCAGCACTTTTGATTTCTCCGGGGAAAGCACGCAAGGTGTTGCAGTCATGCAGGACGCGTCATACCTTTCCAGCCTATAGTGGTCGCGGAGTTCGGCATTTTCTAGTACTTCAATATCGGCTCTCTGAAAAAATTGACTTTTGGGTTCGTTGGGCGCAAACACGCTTTACAGATCGAGATATTATTGGTTCAGGTGGGGAAGCAATTCTTGGAAATTCCCGAAACGATGTTAGATTTCAGGTTAGGATAAGGTTTTAGTAAACTGTTGTCCATTGTACTCAAAACAAATTGAAATAATCTAAAATTATGCACGCAGTTAAATTAGTAAGTCCGGGAGTGTTGGTCATGCTTTGTATTGGTCTTTTTGCCTTTATACTAGTTTTTAGAGCTATTTTCAACAGTAAAAAGTGAGATTAGTATTCATTTGAAGTGGATATTACCTATTCCAACAGCAATTTGTCGTAGTCAATTACATTTATCTTAGCAACTACTCATTCTATAAATACAGCGATGCAACTTGCCGCTCAATTAAACCCATTTCGTAATTTTGGTTAAATCGAATTCGACAATGAAATTAATGGTGACGGTCAAGAACATCTCCGAATTACAAGTGAATAGAAGCGGAAAAATTATTTCCAAAAACTCCATCGCATCTGATTGCCTAAGCCTTTGAGTAGCGGTAGCCGTTAGGCAGCTACCAGCCGATTCCATAATCTTCGCCATGATTGCTGCTTCCTCCCCAGAAGCTACCGTGTTTCCAATCAAACCAAATAGCATTGATGGGGCCACTTGTTCGCTCCTGGTAGGAAAGCTTGTAGCCCATACGGCTTAGATCCTTTCTCACCCATGCCGGCATTGCATTGTTCAAGGTTAATCCACCCGGCACTTTTTCATGATCGCCAAAGCTGGAATACATCTGGAGCGTTTTGAAGCTTGGTGCCTCACACGCCTCTTGAACCGTCATCCCAAACTCAACGATGTTAAGAAAGAACTGAATAAGTAATTGATCTTGTTCATCGCCAGCTTGCTTAGCGAAAGATAAAAATGGTTTCCCGTCTTTAAGAGCTAAACTGGGCGTCAACGTAACACGAGGGCGCTTACCCGGCTCAACCACATTAAACGGATTCTCTTTGGCGTCCAGCACGAATGACTGCATCCGTTGGCTCATGCCCACTCCTGTATTACCTGCAATACAAGCAGGCACCCACCCTCCACTAGGCGTAATTGATACCACCCAACCTTCTTTGTCAGCAGCCTCTACCGAAGTGGTACCTGCCGTAAACGATTCCAAATACTTTTCATCGAGAGGGTTCACTAGAGTCGAGTTAAAAGCTTGATTTTTACCCCACTTCAAAAGTATGTCCTGAAAAGGGTTTTGTTTCCCGTCCAGTAGATAGGGATCTCCAGGGCCTATTTTCGGATCATTCATCTCTGGGTTGATCAATTTCATCCGCTCCTTTGCATATTCTTTCGAAAGAAGTCCCTTCATTGGTTCCTCTGGTGCAAATGCGGGGTCGCCATAGTAAAAGTCACGATCAGCAAAAGCAAGATTCATCGCCTGATAAACTGTATGAATGTATTTCGTAGAATTATAGCCCATGCTTTTCAAATCATAATTTTCCAGAATGTTTAGTGTCTGTAGCATGGCTGGTCCTTGGGTCCATTGTTGACATTTATAAACCTCAATGCCGCGGTAGTTCGTCATTAACGGTTCCTCAATCTTTACTTTCCAATTTGCCAGGTCAGCTTCAGTGAATAAGCCACCTTGCTCTTGACTGCCTCTTACTATTTCCTTGGCAATATCACCACGATAAAATCGATCATAGGCTGCATAGATGGCCGTCTTCCTATCCTTTCCCTTTTTCAAAGCCAGCTGCTCTGCTTCAACTAGTTTTTGAAGGGTTGCCAACAGATCCTTCTGCACAAATATTTCTCCTGCATCGGGGGCTTCCCTCTTTTCGCCTAAATGAGTGAGGAAAACTTTTTTAGAGTACGGCCACTTCTTTATTTCTTCCTTACCCCGCTCAATTGAATTGGCAGTTTGGGCTTCGATGGGATACCCTTCAGCTAGTTGCATAGCTGGTGCAAGCACTTCTTTAAGGCTCATGGTGCCATACTCCGCCAACATGGTCATCAGTCCACCTGCTGTGCCGGGCGTAACGGCAGCCAACGGCCCGAACTCGGGTGGATACTTCATCCCTTTTCCTTTGAAAAAATCTGCGGTAGCTCCTGTTGGTGCAACGCCCACTCCACCCCAGCTAAGCACATCCCACATGGTACAGGTTGCAGCCAACATCGCGCATGAGGCATCAACTGCGTTGCCGCCCTTATTAAAAATCATAGCTCCCGCTGTAGCGGCCAATGGCTTTCCAGTGATCGCCATCCAATGTTTACCATGAAGCGGTGGTTTTTGTGTGTTGACCGGAAGATTATTGAATGACTGGGCCATCAATCCATTTGCCAAGCCAACGGACCATATTAAAAGCAGTTTTATTTTCATATTTTTAAGAATCAGTATAGGATACTTACCGACAATGTAATCGATATTTCAGATTCTGAAAAACAATTGATCAACGAACGGATCGAGCGATCCACGAAAGGAAAGTTATGAACCAACACGAAAAGCTCATTGAAAAGTTTTACACCGCATTTCAACAAAAAGACTGGCAAACCATGCAAAGTTGTTACCACGAAGAAGTGACATTCAGCGACCCGGCCTTTCAAAATTTAAAGGGAAAAGAAGCCAAAGCCATGTGGCATATGTTAGCCGTTAGTGCCAAGAATTTTTCACTTACCTTCAACCAGGTAAAGGCTGATGATAGAAAAGGATCCAGTCATTGGGAAGCCGCCTATTCTTTCTCACGAACAGGTCGAAAAGTGTTGAATAAGATTGATGCCTACTTTGAATTCAAAGAAGGTCTGATTTTAAGGCATATTGACCATTTTGACTTTTGGAAATGGACTAGAATGGCGTTAGGAGCACCCGGAATACTCCTTGGTTGGTCTCCGTTGCTTCAAAATAAAGTCCGTGCGACTGCAGTTGCTGGCTTAAAGAAGTTTATGTCTGAAAATGCCACCTACCACTAGAACATGCCGTTCTCAGCCCATAAAACAGCCCGATTTGCTTTTGTTTTGAATAAATAACTATATTTGAATGTTAATGAAGTAAACCTACCTGAAAGTATCCCACCTAGTGAGTGCATTGTCGGTTCGGCCTTATTGATTTAGCAACAACATTTTATCACTTAATTTCAAAAACACAAATGAACATTTATGTAGCCAACATTCCCTGGAAGGCAACCGAGGAACAAATGAAGCAGTTATTCTCCGAGTACGGTGAAGTAAGCTCTGCGAAGATTATCATGGACAAAGTAACACAGCGTAGCCGTGGCTTTGGATTCGTAGAAATGGCTGACGACACAGCCGGAAAAAATGCTATCAATGAACTCAACGGTGCTGATTTCATGGGCAAAAACCTAGTGGTTAACGAGGCTCGCCCACGCGAAGAAGGTAGTGGTGGTGGCCGCGGTGGCAACCGTGGTGGCGGTGGCGGTGGTTTCCGCAGGGGCGATTTCAACAGAGATTATTAATCGACTTGAAATACTTGTACTACGTAGGTGATACTGAATGGTATTGTCCGGTAGCCTGAGTTCACCGAAGTAGTAAGAACTTTGATGCCACGCCAAAAGCGTGGCATTTTTTATTGTATCATTTTGGTGTAAGTGACATCATCCATTGTATCGCATGACAAATCCATCAAAGTCGAATCGACTGATTCACTCAACCTCTCCCTACTTACTACAGCATGCCAGCAATCCGGTGGATTGGTTTGAGTGGAATGAAGAAGCGCTAAACAAAGCAAAGAAAGAAGATAAGCCGATTCTATTAAGCATTGGATATTCCTCGTGTCACTGGTGCCATGTGATGGCTCACCAAAGCTTTGAGAATGAAGACATCGCTCAATTGATGAACGAGCATTTCGTTTGCATCAAGCTAGATCGGGAAGAGCGCCCCGACATAGATCAAATCTATATGGAGGCCGTTCAGGCCATGAAGCAAAATGGTGGTTGGCCACTCAATGTTTTCTTGACACCCGATCAAAAGCCATTTTTCGGTGGTACTTACTTTCCTCCAAAGAACTGGGCACAATTACTACTTCAGATAACGAAAGCGTTCAAAGAAAAAAGAAACGAAATCGAGTCATCGGCCAACGACTTGAAAAATCATTTAGGAATATCCGACCTACAGCGATTTAAAAAGCTGGACAACAATACCTCGAACTCACGTGAGATGTTGGATAAGATGTTTGACACCTTAGAAAATCGATTCGATTTTACGTTTGGAGGAATTGAAAAAGCACCCAAGTTTGTCATGCCGTCCATATGGCTGTTTCTCGCGCGTTACTACCAGATAAGCAAAAACAAAATGGCCCTTGATATGCTTCATCTTACGCTGCAAAAGATAGCTGCGGGAGGCATCTACGACCAAATCGGTGGAGGATTTGCGCGATATTCAGTAGATGGTGAATGGTTTGCTCCTCACTTTGAAAAAATGCTGTATGACAACGCGCAGCTATTGAGTCTCTACGCTGAAGCCTACAGCTTGACAAGCGAAAAACTCTATCGAACGGTAGTTTATGAAACAGTGCGCTGGTTGGAACGGGAGATGATTCATCCAGAAGGTGGTTTTTATTCAGCACTCGATGCAGACAGCGAAGGAGAGGAAGGCAAATTCTATGTTTGGACCCATGACGAGATCTCGACCTTACTGGGATCAGAGGCAGCGGCTTTAATCGATTATTTTGATGTTACACCTGAAGGAAATTGGGAACACGGGAAGAATATTTTAAAGAGACAGAGTGAACGTGAACCCAACGAAAAATTAGGTGAGAGCATTAACATACTTCTTGGAGCCAGGAACGCGCGAATCAAACCAGGTCTTGATGCCAAGATACTCACCGGCTGGAACGCCATGACCATCCAAGGTTTAACGGAAGCTTACAAAGCATTTGGCGACAAGTATTTCTTATCAATGGCAGAACGAGGCATTGGCTTTATTGAGGCTAACCTAATCAACGAAAATAAAATTTACCGCTCATTCAAAGGCAGGTGTTCTACTACGACTGGATTCCTAGACGACTATGCGTCTGTATCAGGCAACATTCAACGAAAGTTATCTCTCGAAAGCCGAACATTGGTGTGAAGTTACGTTGACTGATTTTTTCGACCCATCTGAAAACTATTTTTACTTTAACAGCAATTTTGCTGAGCAGCTCATCGCGAGAAAAAAAGAAATTTTTGATAATGTTATACCCTCTTCCAATGCGATGATGGCAAGAAACTTACATCAATTAGGCACTCTGCTTGGAAAGTCAGAATGGCGAGATTTAGCGGGAACCATGGTCGCCCGACTATCCTCCCTCATTGAATCTGAACCCATTTATATGTGTCATTGGGCAGTTCTAGCAACTGAAATTTCTATGCCAAGTATTGAAGTGGTCATCGTGGGGACCAACGCTGAGCAACTACGGAGAGAACTTGCCCAACACTATCTACCTTTTGCCACATTCGCTGGGGCCATTAACAAAAGTGAGTTGCCTTTGCTGACCGGCAGGGGGGCGAGCGATGAAAAAACAAAAATCTATGTTTGCCAAAATAAGACTTGTCAACTTCCGGTTGATTCTGTGAAGGCAGCGTTAATCCAATTGAATGCAATCTGACAAATGTTAGGGGTTGATTGTTTTACTGAGAACTATGCCCAGCTGAAAGATCGTCCGTTGGGATTGCTCACGAATCACGCTACATTTTCTGGGTCTGGGTATCCAGTCGCTCACGAACTTTTACGACAAGGTTTTTCAATCAAAAAACTATTTTCTCCAGAACATGGCATTCTATCACAAGGGGAAGATGGAGTGGCACAAAAAAACGCCTACGACCCCTACACTAAACTTCCTATCGTAAGTCTTTACGGAAAAAGCATGAAACCACATTCCAGTGATCTGGAAGACATCGATATCATACTGATCGATCTGCCCAATGTTGGCTGCCGCTTTTACACGTATTGGTGGACAATCACCCATATGCTGGAAGCTTGTGTGGCAAACAGAAAAAAAATAATTGTGCTGGACAGACCCAACCTTAGTCAACGTAGTCTAGATAGTATCGAAGGACCCACGCTGGAACCAAGTTGTCAGTCTTTTCTCGGACGTTGGCCGATACCACTTACCTTTTCACAATCTTTTGGAGAGTTGACTCGTTGGTTCATTCATGAAAGACAACTAGACATCGAATGGGAAGTTATTCCTTTTAGTAATACCGTGGAGCTATCATTTATCCCACCATCACCATCAATGAATGAGTTACAGGCTGTTTGGCTCTATCCTTGTACATGTTTATTTGAAGGCTTGAATGTAAATATGGGAAGAGGAACTTCATTTCCCTTCCGGGTGATAGGAGCGCCCTGGCTTGATGCGATTCAACTTCACCGTGATTTCAAAAGCAATAATTTCGAAGGGGTCGAATCTTTCCCGTACTCCTATCAACCGATGTGGAGTACCTTTGCGAACGAATTCTATTACGGTCTGTATTTTCAAGTTACCAACCACAAAGAATTCAGTCCCGTTAAAGTTGGGTTGTGGTTGATGAATTACCTTTCCGTTCACTATTCATCACAATTGAAGCCAGCTATTTACCCAACTGCTGCCAACCCAAGTGGTGAAAAGCATCTGGATCTTCTCCTGGGAATCCCAAACGCATATGATGTGTTTTGCGGAGGCAAATCCATTGACAACCCCAGTATTGAAAAGTTGACCGATGCAAAAGAATGGTCCGTAAATGTGGCAATATTTCTGGCTTCGCAAGTGTAGCTGCCGATCGAAAATTAGTGATAGTTTTGTTGATAGAATACATACTTTCGACTCAAAGTAATGACAAGTGGTGAATTAGCATTCGAAGAACCCTCGACACTTTTTGCCGACCTGATTATTCCCGTCCCTATTCCTCGTCTTTTTACGTACCGAGTTCCAAAAACGCTGAACGAAAAAATCAGAACCGGCCAGCGAGTAATTGTTCCTTTCGGCAAAAAGAAAATAGTTACAGGTATCATTTTTTCTATTCACGAGAATCCTCCGAAAGACTATGAGGCGAAGTCAATACTCGAGCTTTTAGACGAGAGTGAAGTAATCTACCCCCAGCAATTCAAACTCTATCAATGGATAGCCGACTACTACCTATGTACACTTGGCGAAGTAATGATTGCAGCTTTGCCATCTGGCCTAAAACTCTCGAGCGAATCAAAAGTTCAAATCAACCCAAATTTTGATCCAGACCATACTTCCTTTGAATTTTCAGAAAAAGAATGGGTGATACTCCACCGGTTACAGAAGAGTTCATTAACCTATACGGAAGTAACCAAATTGCTCAATTCAAAAAACATTTACACACTCCTTCGATCACTCGTAAGCAAGGCTGCCATCATTTTATACGAGGAGATTAAAGAAAAATACAAGCCAAAAACTGAAAAGCATGTTCGCTTAACAACTGAATACGTAAAAAAGAAAAGTCTGGAAAGTCTTTTCGAAAGCTTGTCATCTAAGCCTAAGCAGGAAGAGGTTATTCTATTGTATTTGCAGCAGGTTCCGGCTTTTTCCCATCCTGAGCTAAATCAGCGCGGAATGGCTAAATCAGAATTGCTAAAAAAAGAAATTTCCCCGGCCGCTTACGCCAGTTTAGTCAAAGCTAAAATTCTGGAAGAATTTGAAATTGCTGTTCCTCGTTTTGGGTTTGAAGATCCAGAGCAAGTATCCCCTTTACTTTTGAGTGAAAAGCAACAAGTAGCTCGAAACGAAGTCCTATTGGGGCTCAATGAAAAAGGCACAGTTCTATTGCATGGAGTTACAGGAAGTGGCAAGACCGAAATCTACATTGACCTCATCAAGCGGGCTTTAGATGGTGGAAATCAAGTACTTTACCTATTGCCTGAAATCGCTCTCACCACACAAATTGTTTTTCGTTTGAAAAAGATTTTTGGAGGCACAATGGGCGTTTATCATTCTAAATTTTCTGACAACGAACGGGTAGAAGTTTGGAACGGTATTCTTTCTGGGAGATTCAAATTAGTAGTTGGCGTTCGTTCTTCTATTTTTCTACCCTTTGACAATCTTGGACTCATCATTGTAGATGAGGAGCATGATTCTTCCTACAAACAACATGAACCTGCACCACGCTACCATGCGCGAGATGTGGCCATGGTTATGGCACAAATTCATCACGCTAAAGTAATTGTGGGAAGTGCTACACCTTCTGTCGAGTCGTTTTATCACGCACAGGCTGGGCGTTATCAGTTGGTTACGCTCACTGATCGTTTTGGAGAAGCGCAACTTCCAGATATAGTTTTTGCCGACCTGGTAAAGGAGAGAAAAAGAAAAACAATGAAAGGCGAGTTTACATCGCTGCTTGTCAATGAAATAAAGGAGTCCCTATCAAGAAAAGAACAAGTTATTCTTTTTCAAAACAGAAGAGGCTATTCACCTATGGTAGAATGTGAAGACTGTGGGTGGATACCTAAGTGCATCAATTGCTCGGTAAGTCTCACCTACCACCAATATCGGCATGCCATGATTTGCCATTATTGCGGGTACAAGGAGGATATGCCAAGTCAGTGTCCAACATGCTCGTCTAAAAGAATTAAATCATTGGGGTATGGAACAGAAAAGCTGGAAGAAGAATTGAAACTCTATTTTCCGGATGCGAGAATTCAACGAATGGATCTAGATACAACGCGGTCCAAATCCGGCTATGAAACGATTATCAACAGCTTTGAAAAAGGCGAGACAGATATTTTAGTAGGAACTCAAATGGTCACCAAAGGTCTTGATTTTGATAAGGTAAATTTAGTGGGCGTATTTGATGCTGATCGAATGATGCATTTTCCGGATTTTCGCTCTTACGAAAAGGCCTTTCAGTTGATTACTCAGGTAAGTGGCCGTTCTGGCCGAAGGGAGAAAAAAGGAAAAGTGGTGATACAAACATCAAATCCGGAACATCCTCTTTTTACATTTGTGGTAAGCCATAATGTGAGCGGATTTATTCAAGAACAATTGAATGACCGGCAAGAATTCTTTTATCCGCCCTTCTCTCGGCTTATTGGTGTTACCATCAAGCATACAAACAAAACAGTGGCCAATGACATTGCCAACAGGTTAAGCGATCAACTTGCTAAAAATGAGAAGGGAATAAAAATTGTGGGGCCGGGAGAACCCATGATATCAAAAATAAGAAATGAGTTCTTGATGTCGATACTTATTAAGATCGGGCGCGACCAGGGAAAACTTGGAGGAATAAAGAAACAATTATTTGATATCGCTGAAAATCTGAAGGAAATAAAGGAATTCAGAAACGCCAAGATTATTTTTGATGTCGATCCTGCCTAAAACGGTACATGTGAAGCGGGCAAAGAATAATTTAGAAGAAATTCAAACTTGTAGAGGTTATCTTTGTTTGCATAAGCAATATGTGGTCTAGTATCGAATCCTTTTTCTTACCAAAGAATCTGACACGAGATGCCAAAAAACATCGTCTTGCAACTTTGCAAATCAAATTTAATGTTGTTTCAATACTTTTTGGAATTGGCTACTGGGTCAATACCTACGCTACAGGATTTGTTGTGGCCAGGATCTTGATGGTTATTTCGTCACTCCTATTCCTCTTCCAATTGTTTGCCTTCAAATGGGGAACCTCCCTCCGATTGATATCGCACTCGTTTGTCTTTTTGTGCTGGACGATCGTTGTTGTTCTGTGTCTGTTTTCCGGAGGCATTAAGTCCTATGTCATTGCTTGGTTCTCGTTGATACCCATCATGGGTCTGCTACTTTTAAGCCATCGGGCATCGTTAGTTTGGGCTGGTCTCGGTGTGATTGCAATTCTCGGCTTCCATATCTTTAACCGTGAAGCAGTCGTTGCTCCAGCACTGATAACCGAAACCAATGACTTGCTCATAACCTCGCTCAATATTGGGCTTTTGTTATTGATTTTCACCTTGAGTTACATATTCTATCAACAGCAGGGAGATTTGTTTGATAAATTGGAACAGCAGAACGTAGACCTGATCAGAAATCAAGGAGAAATAGCGGCTCAAAATGAAGAACTCGTCCAGAGTCGAGAGGAACTTGCCAGCCAACGGGATAAGGTGGCAGAACAAAATCATAAAATTGAAGAGGCCAGAAAAGTCATTGAAGCGCAACATCAGATCTTGTTCGAAAGAAACGAAGACCTTGAAAATCAAATCGCCAAACGAACCAAGGAATTGGTAGAGTACAATCAACAGCTAGAGCAATTTGCGTTCATGTCCTCTCATAATCTACGTGCTCCTATTGCACGCATCTTGGGGCTGGGCAATTTACTGGAGCTAACAAATGAGAAAAGTGATGAGACTAAAATACAACAGAATTTAATCGCTGCGGCAAGGGAGCTAGATCGAGTAGTAAAAGACTTGAATACCATTCTGGAAGTTAGAAAAAATAATATTTCTTCCGTTCAGGAAATTGATCTGGCCGAAGAATTCGATTTGATCCGATTAAATCTTGAAAAAGAAATTACAGAGACAAATACCACTTTGACAGTCGACTTTTCTGGGGCAACATCCATTCGAACCGTTCGGCCTTACTTGGATAGCATATTAATCAACCTAGTTTCCAATGCCATCAAATACCGGCACCCCGACCGAAAACCTATTGTAGAAGTAAAATCAGGATTTCGTGGAGATCTTTTTTTTCTGGAGGTAAAAGATAACGGGGTTGGGATTGATCTGGACACTTATGGTCATAAAATTTTTACCCTTTACAGCCGCTTTCACAATCATGTGGAAGGCAAAGGCCTCGGATTGTACTTAGTGAAAACGCAATGTGAGGCGTTAGGAGGAAAAGTAACCGTGACGAGCAGTTTGGAAGTAGGCACTACGTTTACTGCGTCATTTAAGCCTAGTACATAGTGAACTAGCGCAGAATTTCCCAGTCTTCATTTAATTGAGCAATTGCCTGATGAGCAGTTAAGTCAAACTGGCAAGGCACCACTGACACATAATTATTAGCAATAGCCCACTCGTCATTATCTTCTGCCTTGTCGAAATTGACAAAGTTACCGGTCATCCAAAAATACGGTCGTCCATAAGGATCAAAGCGCTGGTCAAACTCTTCCACCCATTTGGCATTTGCCTGACGACAAACTCGAATCCCTTTAATGTTGTCATTCTTTTTTGCAGGGATATTTACGTTCAAGGCAACACCTTTAGGAAGTCCCTTTTTTAAAACTTGCTCAGTAATTTTTTTTACAAATGGAGCTGTGTGTGAAAAATCGGCTTTGTGGCTGTAGTCGCACAATGAAAAACCGATGGCTGGCACTCCTTCAATGGCACCTTCAATCGCTACAACATCGGGCTGACGCTCGTCTTTCAACACAAAGTGCCTGGCCATCTTGATACAATCAGCGGGCGTGCCACTACACTCAAACGCACGAACGCCTTCAAAAATAAATGATTCATTTAGTCGTAGTGTATCACCTACCGTAATGGCATGACCCATTCCAGATTGGGGACCATCAGGTGCCACCACAATCACTTCACCTAATTCTTTCATAACATTCACGAGGTTCAAAATGCCTCGAGACGTAATGCCATCATCATTAGAAACCAAAATCAACGGTCTTGCCATAATCACCTTTTTACAAATAATGAATTGTAATAGTCAACAATTCGAATCAATTCATACTTATCATCAAAATCCAATCTATTTACTTTAGCATATTCCTTTATTTCCGGTTCTTTATTCTCCATAGCCGCTAGCCAGTCTGATTTCCGGGCAACAAAATCTTCAATTGAACCATTCGGTTTGAGGAGATAGTACTGATTGACCAACACCAATGTGCTATAGCTGCCATAATAGTAAAATGGAGAAGATACCGTCCGATACTCCAATTTCTCTCGCGCCAGCACGGTGAGTTTACCTTCACACAGAAGTTCAAAAAATACAGGTGTCTTATAGGTATTGTTCTGTGAATAGGGTAAGGAGTAAAATTGACGATATCGTTTGACTGAAGCATCAAAAATTTCGAATGCCAACACTTTTCGTGCCGTAAAGCTCTCCAGCTTATTTTGCTTTTTTACCTGTATGAAATCATTCTGTATATCATATTTCAGCAACCCCTTAATAGTGTCACTGGTTTCTAATACGACTTTGCCTTCATGCCAAAGCTCAAACGCATACTGTTGAGCAGCTGCAGCGAAAGAGATGATGAAACAAATAAAAAAAATATACCGCTTCATTATTTTTTTAGAATATCATGACCGAGTTTGTCTCGTTTCGTTTGTAAATATTTTTCGTTGTGTTGATTGGGTACGATTTCGATGGCAATGTTTTCTACGATTTCTAGCCCATAACCCATCAATCCAACGCGCTTCTTCGGATTGTTTGTAATCAATCGAATTTTACGAATCCCTAAATCGTGTAGGATTTGAGCACCAATACCGTAGTCGCGATTATCCATATCAAACCCCAACTGCAAATTTGCCTCTACTGTGTCCAATCCTTCTTCTTGCAGTTTGTAAGCCTTCAATTTATTTAATAAACCGATTCCTCGCCCCTCTTGCTTCATATACAACACAACACCCTTGCCTTCTCTTTCAACCATACGCATCGCGCTATGCAATTGAGGGCCGCAGTCACAACGGCAGGAACCAAAAATATCTCCCGTGACGCAAGAAGAATGAACACGAACCATAACGGGTTCATCTTTCTCCCATGTTCCTTTAATTAATGCCATGTGCACCTCGTGTGTATTTAATTGTTCAAACGCTGCCAACTTAAAATCGCCCAACATGGTTGGGAGATTTACATCCACTTGTCTCTTTACCTGACTTTCCATCTTCATCCGGTAGGCAATGAGATCCTTGATGGTTACTAATTTTAAGTTAAATCGCTCAGCCACTTTTTGCAATTCAGGCAATCTGGCCATCGATCCATCTTCATTCAAAATTTCCACCAATACACCGGCCGATCTAAATCCAGCCAATCGCGCAAAATCTATGGAGGCTTCGGTATGACCTGCTCTTCTCAGCACACCTTCTTTTTTGGCTTTGAGCGGAAAAATATGCCCGGGTTTACCCAGCTCTTCAGGTTTTGTTTCCGGATCCACTAACGCCTTGATTGTTTTAAATCGATCATGGGCAGAAATTCCAGTGGTACAACCATGGCCAATCAAATCAACGGAAACAGTGAAGTTAGTTTCATAAACGGCTGTATTTTTTCCAACCATTAACTCAAGACCCAATTCTTCGCAACGCTCCTCGCTGAGCGAGGCACAAATCAAACCTCGCCCGTGTGTCGCCATGAAGTTTACTATTTCCGGTGTAATCGATTCGGCTGCACAAATGAAGTCACCTTCATTCTCACGGTCTTCATCATCAACCACAATGATTACTTTGCCATTTTTGATTTCCTCGATGGCCTCCTCAATGGTATTAATTTTAACTTTATCGCTCATTCGTTTCTACTTTCCGTAGCTATTGTTAACAATCTTTCCGACCAAGAGTTCCGTTATTTCGCTACCACTATGCCTAAAAGGCCAGCTAGTTCTGTTTCCGCTTTTTTTAGCCCTGTTTGTGTTTCTAACGATTTGTCTAATAAATCCAAATCATCCGCTAATTCCGCCTGCTTTACTAACTGTAAGTTATCTTCCATCATTTTCTGTACGACCCTGAACTTCAGCCGCAAGACATTAGTCAAAGCAAGTTCATTCAGTACATCTACTTCTTTGGAGAAATAAATATGAAACTTATCTCCCCAATGCTGACTAGTCTCATACCGGGTTGTAACCAAATCTGTAACCATTCTCTTGACTTGCTCACTGCCCTTTCGCACAAAGAACTGATCATCTATTGGCTCTCCTGCTTCTATTCCCTTTTTAAAAGTATGATATATCTCATTAAATACCGGATTGGCAAACTCTACATCTTCTAACTCATGAACTAAAAAATCCGACAACCGCTGGCTTTCTAATTGATTGTCAGCGTAGTTGAGAAGCAAGCGGATTGTCTCACGCTCCTGATAGTACACCATGTTTTGTGTATCAATCCTGGTGGGCGCGACCTCCACTGTTGTATCTGCGGCTATTGATCCTTCGTCCTGCTCGCGAAGCTTTTCTTTCTCGTTCTTCCTGCGTTCTTGTATTAAAATTTTATTCAACTCGCTGAGCAAAACCTGTTCAGACATCTTGAGCAAGTTGCTGGTCTCCTGAATATAAACGGAACGCTTAACCGGATCGGGGATTAACGCAATGCTGGTTACAATTTCTTTGATTGACTCGGCCTTCTTGATCGGATCTCCTGCCGCCTCTTTTGCATACAAGCTCGTCTTAAACGAAACGAAATCTTGAGTTCGATCCTTCAGGAATTTTTGAAACTCTGTGGTTCCTACTTTGCGCGAATAGCTATCTGGATCTTCGCCATCGGGGAATAAAACTACACGAACGTTGAGCCCGCCTTTCAAAATCATATCGATACCCCGCAACGCGGCTTTGATACCGGCTGAGTCGCCATCAAACAAAACAGTTACATTCTCAGTAAAACGATGGATCAGTTTAATTTGATTCTCTGTCAATGCCGTGCCCGAGGAAGCCACCACATTCTCCACATCAGATTGATGCATTGAAATCACATCTGTATAGCCCTCTACCAAATAGCAAACATCCTGTTGGCGGATAGCATTCTTTCCCTGGTACAGACCATAAAGCACATCGCTCTTATGGTAAATATCTGTCTCCGGTGAATTGATGTATTTCGGCTGGTTCTTTTCCTTGCCCATCATGCGGGCACCAAAGGCAATCACTTTCCCAGAAATATTGTGAACTGGGAAAATTACGCGACCGCGAAAGCGATCATACGTCCTGATCGTACCGTCAGGGTTATCTTCTTTCCTAACAACCAAACCGGTTTTTTCCAGCAGTTCCTTATTGTAGCCTTTTGCAATGGCTTCTTTACTGAAATGCTCCCACCCTTCTAAAGCGAAACCTAATTCAAATTTTTCGATCGTGCGATCCGTAAAACCTCGTTCGCGAAAATAGCTAAGTCCTATGCCTTTGCCTTCGTCATGGGAGTGAAGAATATTTTTATAATACTCTTTGGCGAAGTTCATTAGTATGTAAAGACCTTCGCGCTCACTTTGCTGGGCCTTTCCCTCATCACTTAGTTTATCTTCCTTTATTTCAACTCCATATTTTTTTGCGAGGTAGCGGATGGCTTCGGCATAGCTTAGCTTTTCGTGTTCCATCACAAACGAAAAAGCATCCCCTCCTTTGCCACTACTAAAGTCTTTAAAAATCCCTTTTGCCGGTACAACAAAAAAAGAAGGTGTCTTTTCGTTGGCGAATGGACTAAGCGCCTTGTAATTCGCACCGGACTTCTTAAGCGTGATAAAGTCACTAATCACATCTACAATATCGATGCGGTTTTTAACTTCTTCAATGGTGTCGCGAGTGATCAAGAAGGGAGTTGATTGAGTTGAAGATCGGCCTCTCCAGCGGGTTTGATTTGGTTGATCACGTCAATAGCCGAATCGATACCAGCTCTGATGACACTGTAATTTGTTTCACCCTCATAATAACCAACCAAATGGAGAATCTCGTAGGCGGTATTAAAAGTACGCAGCATAGACTTGTCAATCTTTGCGAGGCGCGTTCTATAATCGTCCACACTTACTCTCGCTCCCTTTTTCTTTTCAATGGCCTTTCCCTTCATTTCCAGATAGGTATCGGCAGCCAAAAGCACACCGTTATAGGCAGTGGCACAAGCCATCCTTACATATTTATCATCCTGATAATATTTATCCATTTTTTGTGCTTTGGTACGAAGGATCTCAGAAGCATTGGAAATGTATCTCACTGCTTCACGGTAACGGTTTTGTCGCTCTTTAGTGGACATGGTTTTTGCTTTTGGACGTTCTTGCAAAGATACCTTTTAGTAATCAAATTTTTAGTCAAAAAGTGTTGGTCTCGCCTGCCGGCTAACCGCTTTCTTTCTAACTTGCGAACCAATTTTCCTTTTAAAGGTTTACAGTTGTAACACCATGAGTATTACGAATTCAGCCATTTTACAAGCCCTTTCTACTGTCAACGATCCCGACCTAAAAAAAGATTTGGTTTCGTTGAATATGATCAAGGACGTAGTCGTGTCCGATGAAAAAGTGAGTTTCACGGTCGTCCTCACCACTCCGGCTTGCCCGTTAAAAGAAAAAATAAAAAACGACTGCCTTGAAGCCGTTAAAAAAGTGGTTGGGGATAAAGTAGCCATTGATATTTTAATGACTTCCTCAGTGACCACTTTGCGGGATAATGCTCCCCTGCTACCTGGTGTAAAAAATATTATTGCTATTGCCTCCGGAAAAGGTGGCGTGGGCAAATCAACCGTAACAACAAATCTGGCCGTTGCGCTGGCGCAATCAGGAGCCAAGGTAGGTTTGATTGATGCCGACATTTTTGGGCCATCCATCCCTGTGATGTTTAACTGCGAACGCGAGCAGCCAGAAGTAAAAGTGGTCAACGGAAAGAATTTGATTATGCCATTGGAACAATATGGAGTGAAATTGATGTCCATTGGATTTCTTGCCCCACCTGAGAGTGCCGTGGTTTGGCGTGGACCGATGGCAAGTTCTGCCCTGAAACAGCTTATTGGCGACACCATTTGGGGCGATTTAGACTATTTATTGATCGATTTGCCTCCAGGCACAAGCGATATTCACCTGACTCTTGTCCAAACGGTTCCGGTAACGGGTGCCATCATTGTTACGACACCACAAAAAGTGGCCTTGGCGGATGCGGTGAAAGGACTGGCAATGTTCAAACAACCTTCCATCAATGTTCCGGTATTGGGGGTAATTGAAAACATGGCTTATTTCACCCCGGAAGAACTTCCTGACAATAAGTACTTTATATTTGGAAAAGACGGTGGGAAAAACCTGGCCGAAAAGTTCAACGTACCTTTCCTTGGGCAGATTCCTTTGGTGCAATCCATCCGCGAAAGCGGTGATAGCGGGCTGCCGGCTGTCATGAAGGGTGGCACCACTGCGTTGGCTTTTACTCACTTGGCCGAAAGCCTAGCTCGGCAGGTTGCCATTCGAAATGCTACCTTTGATACAACCAAAAAAGTAGAGATAACCGTATGACCAGCGTGGTAAAAAAATCAAAAAGAGAGGAACTAAATGACCGTGTTGAAGCGTCTCTTGACTCCATTCGACCCTACTTGTTGGCAGACGGTGGCAATGTGAAGGTTTTAGATATCAGTCACGATCACGTTCTCAAGCTGGAATTTACCGGCAACTGTGGTAGTTGCAAAATGTCTTCGATGACGTTTAAAGCCGGGGTTGAAGAAGCAGTTAGAAAATCTGTTCCTGAAATCCGGCTGATTGAAGTTGTTAATCTGATCCCACTCTAAGGTTACACAATCCCATTCCGCGCCATTAAAAGGGCAATAAACTTTCCTCATTCATTGTATTCTAAAGGATTTTCCATCGTTATGGATTAACTTTCCCGCTATGCGCGTTTGCTTCCTTATTTTGGTTGTATTGCTTTTGTTCTCCTTGGCTTCGAGTGCGCAAGTACGATGCGGAACGGTGGAGTATGAAAAACAACGCGAGCGCCAAAACCCGAAAAAAGAATCTATCGGACAATTTGAAAGATGGATGAAAATGAAAGTCGAAGAGAAAAAATCGGAAACTTTTGGGGCACAAAGAACTCAACGCACCGAAACTACACTTACTATCCCAATAGTTGTTCATGTAATTCACAATGGCGAACCTGTCGGCAGTGGTTCAAATATTTCAGACGCACAAATTCAATCCCAAATGGTTGTCCTCAACAATGATTTCAATCGGCTCAATGCCGATCAGGCAAACACTCCTACAATGTTTCAACCCGTGGCAGGCAGTTTTGACGTCCAGTTTGTGTTAGCCAAGCAAGACCCAAATGGAATTGCTACTTCAGGTATTGTGAGAGTGCAAGGCGTTAAAACGTCATGGAATTATTTGGTTGATGGAACTCTTTTAAAATCACAAAGCTACTGGCCTGCAGAACAATACTTGAATGTATGGGTCACCACGCTTTCTGGTGGAGATTTAGGATTTGCACAATTGCCGGTATCGCCCTTGGCTGGTTTAGAAGACTCCTCAAATGACAGACTGACAGATGGAATCGTTGTGACAAACAGAGCATTTGGATCCATCGATGGAGGCAGTTTTAATTTGTCTAGCCGCTATAACAAAGGAAGAACACTTACTCATGAGATGGGCCATTTTTTTGGACTCCGGCATATTTGGGGGGATAACAGTAATTGCACAACCGACTATGTAGATGATACTCCTGTTCAAAATAGTTCCACATTTGGTTGCCCGGCTCATCCGCAGACATCTTGCAGCAACACAAAAATGTTTCAGAACTACCTAGACTATACCGATGACGCGTGCATGAATATTTTTACGCAAGGCCAGGTAGCGCGAATGAATTTTGTAGCTGAAAATAGCCCTCGCAGAAAAGAGTTGCCAAATTCTATTGGCTCGTTGCCCCCTACAGCTGTTGCCAATGACTTGGGAATTAAAACTGTTTCATCACCAACTAGCACCGCTTGTAGCGGATCTGTGGTGCCTTCAATTACCATCAGAAATTTCGGCACTAATCTGATTTCGTCAGCGCAACTTCAACTAAAAAGAAACAACAGTGTCATCGAAACCAAAAACCTATTATTAACCCTTGCGGTAAATGCAGAACAACAAATTGACTTTTTACCTGTTTCAATATCCACCGGATCAGTCACCCAGTTTGAGTTTGTTATCACCTTAACCAACGGCACCATCGATGGAAACAGTGCCAATAATTCAAAAACGATTGTAACAACTACACCGTCCGTAGCGACACTACCCATCAGCGAATCGTTTACAAGTTTTCCGCTGGGCTGGTCGGTTACCAATCCAGACAACTCCTTTACCTGGCAACTAACAAATACCGGGGGTAAATCATCTGTGTTCTTGAAATACTACGATTACACCCAAGTAGGTGCCGTTGACAAATTCATCACGCCACTTGTTGACCTGACCACACAAACAAACGCCTACTTGATTTTCGAACGGGCTTATGCGCAATATCCCGGCACCGTAGGTGAAAAGCTTCGGGTGTTGGCATCCGATGTGTGTCGATTTGATCTGGCAACCACAACCATTTTTGAAAAAGCCGATGACGCACTGGCCACTGCTTCCCCTACACTTTGTGCTTTTGTCCCCGGAGCTGCCGACTGGGTGACAGAAGTAATTCCACTCACTTCATTTATTGGAAAATCAATTCAGCTTGCATTTGAAGGAACAAATGGTAATGGGAACAATCTTTACCTTAGCAATGTGCGCGTAGTGACAAGTGCCGTGACCGATCTAAAATTAGTAAAACTCGAAAGCCCCGCACCCGTCACGTGCTCGTCCTACTCCTCCGTTAAGTTAAGAATCAGAAATGTTGGAACAACTACTGTCAATTCGTTGACTTGTTCGGTTTCATTGGGTAGCGGAGGTACAAGTTTCCAACCATTTTCTGGACTTGCACTTGCGCCCAATACTGAAACCATTATCGAAGTCACGCAACCCCAACTCGTGCTTGGGGGAAACCAACTCACTGTAAATATCTTGAGCCCTAATGGGATTGCTGACGAAAACATCCAAGATAATAGCAACGTCTATCAGGTTGTCATCAATGACACAAGAGAAAACATTCCGTTGCGCGAACGATTTGATAGCAACTCTTTACAAAAATGGACGATTGTCAGTCAGCAACAGCAACACAGCTGGGCAAAGGCGAGTACCAACTACCAGCAATCGCTGGTTTACAACTCATTCTCAAACACAACTATCGGAGCAGACTCTTGGCTGGTGAGCCCTGTCTTAGACTTGACAAACAATACTGAAGCAAGTGTATTCTTTGATGCGAGTTACGCGAAGCGAATAAATGGCTGCGAAAAATTGCGCGTCCTGGCTTCTACTGATTGTGGTGCTACCTACACTGATATTTTGTTTGACCAAATCGGCAGTCAACTGGCTGTGACAGACTCCGAAGATTCATGGAAGCCTGTGCTTTGGTCAGATTGGAAAAGCAATTTCCTCAATCTCCAAAATTATGTAGGGCAAGCCAATGCTCGAATTGCTTTTGTGGCGGTCAATGGAAACGGCAATAACTTATACCTGGACAACATCGATTTTTTTGCCGACAACAGTCCAACTCAACTGAAAGTAGAAAGCCCTTATGCAGTATATGGCGGTACTGGCACACCCGTTAAAATCACATTCAATCTGGAGGAACGACAAACCGTTGGCTTACAGATTTATAACAGCATTGGCCAACTCGTAGTCCAAGAGAACCTTCCAGAAACAATCAACCAAACATACTCGGTAGATTTAAGTGATCGTGGGGTCGGTGTGTACATCATACGCCTTCTGATGGCAGGCCAACTTAGCGCACGCAAAGTGTATATTGGCAACTAATCGAATTAGTCCGTTGCGCTGCTTGAAATCCGGTAAATACTTTAACATCTTTGAAGTAATTTCATGCCCATGAACAGGACCAGAATTGCAATTTTATATGGAGGAAAGTCAGTTGAGCATGGCGTTTCCATTAACTCAGCCAGAAATATTTTCCAATACATTGATAAAGTACGATTTGAGCCAATCTTGATTGGCATCTCCACAAAAGGAATCTGGTATCTGACCGAGGCAGTTCACAAAGAAATGGAGACGGGTGAAGAACTTTCACTGCGACTTAATCCTTCGACTCCTTCCTTCTATACCAAAAGCGGAAAGACGATCAACGCAGACATCATTTTTCCGGTGCTACATGGTACCGATGGTGAAGACGGAAGTATACAGGGACTCATCAAGGCTATCGATCTCCCGATGATCGGGACGGGCGTGCTGGGATCTGCGATGTCGATGAGTAAGTTGGTGACTAAGCGATTGCTCAAAGAAGCAGGGATTCCTGTAGCGGATTTTATCGCAGTTAACTATTCAGAAAAAGAAGATCTGCAATTTGAAAAAGTGCAAGAAAAATTAGGGTTGCCTTTCATGGTGAAATCGGCCAACCTAGGCTCATCTGTTGGTGTTTCTAAAGTGAAATCAAAAGAAGATTTCGCCAAAGCCGTTGATGAAGGATTTCGCTACGATGAGTGCGTGTTGCTGGAAAAGTACGTTCAAGGAAGAGAAGTAGAATGTGCCATCCTTGGCAACTATCCTGCGCAAGCTTCGTTGCCCGGTGAAATCATCATTAGTAAACAGTACGAGTTTTACGACTTCAACGCAAAGTACGTAGATGGAAACGCGGTTTCCATCGAAGTGCCTGCGAAGCTCGATGCAGCTGTACAAGAAAAAATTAGAACACTCTCTTTGCTTGCCTACCAGGCACTTTCGTGTGAAGATTTTGCCAGGGTAGATTTATTTTTAACAAGCTCTGGAGATGTCCAGCATGTTTCCGATGATGTGGAAAGAGCGAGGTGTTTCGTTTACAGATTTGATCACCAAATTGGTAGACTTGGCAATGGAACGATTCCAAAAAACAAAAAGAGTAGAGAGAGGATTTACTTCTAACCTCAATTTTTAACAGCCAATAGGCTAAAAATTCTGATTATATTTGCACAATGATTATTGACGATCTAATCAATCGAAATCATGCAGAGTTTGTTCGCTTGTGTGTCTCTCAGAGAAAAGTGATATCGATTTGGTTGTTTCGTTGGCCGTTGACGATCCATTGGAGTATGGCGAGTTGCTTTTATCACTATGGGATAGCTTGGAACTGTTCTTCGGAAGAAAGGTTGATTTGCTGACAGATGACTCAATACGAAACCCCTACTTAAGAACGAATATAGAGCGAACGAAGAAATTAGTTTATGACGGACAAGGAGAAAAAATATTTGTCTGATATCCTACAATCCATTCATCACATTCTAACTTTCACTGAAGGAATACAATCTTTTGAACAATATAAAAAAGATTTCTTGGTAAAAGGGGCGGTTGAACGACATCTTGGAATTGTCGGTGAGGCCTTAAATAAGTTTCGAAAAGAGTCTCCTTCAAAAACGTTTGAGAATGCCCAACAGATTATCAGCTTAAGAAATCGGCTAATTCATTCATACGACAACGTGGATGATCGAATTATCTGGAATATTGTCCGAAAGCATCTGTTGCCTTTCCAAAAAGAAGTTGAAGAAAAAATAAAATAAGGGTATGAACCTCAAAACATTTTTCAAATCAAACACTGTTGGCAGGCTTTTCGCAAATGTTGGGATCGCCTTTTCGTTGATCGCAGTAGTAGCGATCATCTATTTTTATATTTACCTGCCTAACGTCACAAACCACGGAAAATCCATACCCGTTCCTGACTTGACAGGATTGACGATGGAAGAAGCCGAAAAACTATTGGCAGAAAAAACACTTCGCATTGCGGTCAACGATTCTGCCTATCTGGAAGATGCCAATCCGCTTTCGATTCTAAAACAGTTTCCTAAAACAGGCGAAGAGGTCAAGGAAAACAGAACTATTTATGTATCTATTAATCGAACTACTCCTACCACCCTACCGGTACCCGATTTAGTAGACCGTTCGTTGATTAACGCAGAGGTGGTATTAAAAAGTAATGAGTTGAGAATTGGAAACATCTACTATGAAGCGAGTCCTTTTCGCAATCTGGTGACAGAGATGAGGCATAAAGGTCAAGTGATTTTAGCAGGCACACGCATCTTCAAAGGCGCAACCATCGACCTCGTTGTCGGTGACGGCAACGGACCAGCTGATTTCGTAGTCGGAAACCTCATTGGCGATGCTTATAAAACAGCATTGCTAAAACTATCAGGCTGGAATTTGCATTTGGGCACCGTGGAAATCCCTGATGGACAAGATACTACCGGCATCATTCCCTACGTTTACAAGCAGGTTCCTTTACCGGGAGATTCCGTTAGAATTGGCGAGCCTATTCATTTGTGGATTGCCCCTAAAGGGTTTAAAGAGCCACTTTAAGTCTTGAACTGTGAATTTTAAATGTTGAATTCTAAATGTTGAATGGTAAATACTCGATCATATTTAAAACTCTTCTTGTAGTAGGAATTGCGAGCTCATTCAATGCTTTTTCGCAATTGAAGATAGTGCAGATAGACAGACAATTCCCTAGCAAAGAAAATAAGGCAGCGCGTACAGAATCTTTGCCAGCACGAGCACTTCCTTTTTGGGACGACTTTTCTTCCACCCAAACGCCATTTCCAGATACTACTACATGGGAAAAAAATAGTGCGGTATGGGTGAATAGTGGCACAGGCATCAATCCGCCCTCGCTCAACGTAGCCACCTTCGATGGGTATGATGCGCAAGGGAAACCCTACTCAGTAAACAATGTACTTGCCAATGGACTTGCCGATCAATTGACATCAGGGCCATTGAAGTTGGGTGACGTGCCACCCGCTGAACGTGCAGGTGTTTACATCAGTTTTTTCTATCAGTTTGCCGGAAACGGTGATGCGCCCGAACCCGGAGATGTGTTTTCACTTTTGTTTAAAAATGCGTCCGGGCAATGGATTCAAGCGTGGAGCATTGAAAGCAGCATCCTATCAAAACCTGATAGTTCTGTCCAAGTTATTTGGCCTATTGCTGGCGATGAATATTTTCACAATGAATTCCAATTTCGATTTCAAAACTTTGGAAGGCTATCGGGGCCGTTTGATACATGGAATTTGGATTATGTCTATGTGAACAAAGGGAGGAATGTAAATGACAAAATTTTTCCTGACCGAGCGATTTCTCATCCATCCAGTTCTATTTTTAATAAGTATTATTCCATTCCCTTAAAACACTTGGACGGAAATTCAATGGGACGTTCAAAATTATTCGTCAATAACTTGAGTGGGATTCTACAGGTCGTTAGTTATACAAGAACAGCAGAACTGAGGAGTTATTCATCTGGTAATCAAGCAATCTCGAATGTTGTAATTGACAGCGGGCTAACTAATGCGTTTGATATGGATCCACTGACTAGAATCCAAATTGATACAGCTCGTATACTAGAAATTGGAAATTTAAATCTGAACGCAGACTCAATAAAACTTACTCTAACGACTCTATTTGATTCTGATGACAATGAAGAAGATTATATGCCTATTTTCTCCCCAATTGACTTTCGAAAAAATGATTCGACAAAAACATCCTTTATCATTTCCAATTTTTACGCATACGATGACGGAGTAGCAGAATATGGCGCCAACATTACCGGTGCCGGCACACAACTCGCGTATCAGTTTGATATGTCAACCAACAAACAGGATACGATTGTTGGCATTGATTTGTTCTTCCCCAAATTTGGCGATGAAACCAATCAAAATATTCAACTGCATATTTTAGGTGCGCTTACAGGCAATCAGTCCGATTATCTTTTTCAAAAAGTTATTCCAGTGGAGCGCAGCAACAGAAACGACAAAACTATTTTTAAGAGGGTGGACATTCCTGGAGGTGTAGTAGTGAAAAATACTTTTTACTTGGGGTGGAAATTAACTTCGGCTGCGGAAATTCCTATTGGTCTCGATGCCAATAACGATTCGGGTGAAAAGATTTTTGTCAACTCATCGGGCAGTTGGATTCAAAACAAAGCCTTGAAAGGAAGTCTAATGATCCGCCCTATCTTCGGAAAACCGAAGGACCTTACTACAAGCATAACAGAGAGTGCTTTTGCCAAACCTTTTCCCAACCCAACTCAGCAACGATTTTTTCTACCCAACGAAGCCAAAGAAATCCAACTCTATTCAGTGACGGGCAGCACTGTTGCCTTTGAGCAAACCGATGGTTTCGATCACAAGGAAATTACAATTAGCCATCCTGTGCCCGGACTTTACCTGGTTCGTTATTTTTTAGAAAAGTGGAGAACCGAGAAAGTAATTATTAGCAACTAACTACCCAGCCAAAGGAGTTACAAATTTTAATCTCTGAAATTGCACACTGGTTTTTTCGTTTTGTAGGACAAACAAGAACTAAATAGTTTTTACTTCATTACCAATCCTGTATTGAAAAGCAGCCTAACAAGGCTTGCTACATTTTTTGATTTCGTCTTTTTCAACACTGACTTTCGGTAGCCGTTAATGGTAGACGGCTCAAGACCAAGTTTTTTAGCGATTTCATTCGAATCAAGTCCGTCTTTTAAGAGATTGGCAACCTGAAATTCACGGGGAGAAATATCGAGCTGGGCGAGTGTTTCCCCTTTCTTTCCAAGGCTCAGTGCAAGTGTCTCATGTACCAGTTCAGTAAAATAGTGCCCATGACGAATGACTGTTATGATAGCCTCTTCCAATTCCTTTGGCGATGAGTCCTTTAGAAGAAAACCATCAGCGCCTAGCGCCACGAGTCTGACAAGTAAAGCAGGTTCATCGAACTGGGTAATTATGACCACTTTTGTAAGTGGATAACGCTCCTTGATCTCTTTAAGGCTATCAATTCCGTTCATATTAGGCATCTGAATATCGAGTAGAACAATATCAATCTGGCGGTCTTTCAGGGTTTCCAGTGCTTCAAGGCCATCTGCAGCTTCAAAGAATTTGGCGTTAATTGGAAAAACTGCCAACAAACTTACAAGAGACTTGCGGAAAAGCTGGTGATCGTCAACAACTAATAGATTAACGTCTGCCATAAATCATTAAACAAAATAGTCTACTGTAATAATAGAGAAAAAAACAATACCCTAAAAAAGGGGTAGCTCTATGATTTTATTCTGTGCACTTTTACATAAAAACCTACTCGCACCTCCACCGACAACAAATAGTGTAACAAATCTTAATATTAAATTCAATCTTTAATTCATCAAAACAAGGGGAAATCACAAGAAAATTAGTTCCAACCAAAATATATGAAAGTACACCTCTCGCTGCTTTTTCTGGTTCTCGCGATCAATACACCTGCGCAAAGTGTTTGGGAGAAACACAATCTATCAAAGTTTAGCCTTCAAAGCAACGAGATAATAGCTGAGGACAATTTGAAAATGAGTGACATTGGATTAAGTGGTAGGATTCATGAACAAATTCTATTAATGAAGGGTAACACATCATACACCACCCATTTTACTGGTGAGAAAGAAAAATGGCGATTGACAAAAAAGGTGGGTGGGCTAGAAACCTCAGTAGACTTTGAAGTAACAGGAGCAGCTCAAACCATAAACGATGAGGGTTATACTGTTGTCAATGATTTTAGCCATGGGTCTGGTAGCGTGTTTCAATTTTTTAGCCCAGACCTAAAAGAATTAAACAGATACGAACCTTTTTCTACTGGCTTTCAAATGATGCAAATTGGCTATTATAAAGACAGGGTCTGCATCTATAGTATCAAAACCCATAGTGCTAGTGATTACAAAATAGCATTGCTAGATAAAACCGGAAAATTACTTACTGAAAAAGAATTTCAAGGTGGCCATCATAGCGCTTTTAAGATTGAGATGAGCAGTGAGATCGCTGCGTTGTTCCTACACGTCTACGAGCAGGGTTCGAATAACTTTAACACAAAAATTATTGCGTTTAATTCGACCTTAAACCAAGTTTGGGAAAAAACATATGATAGCTCGATTGGATTTGGAATCACAAGTGACCCTAAAACGCAAAGTATTTTATTCAGGCAACACGATGGTAAAATTACATGTTTGAATGAAAAAAATGGAGAAACGAAATGGGCTTTAAGTTCAAGTGCAATTTTGGCGAACAATGAAAAATCAGAATTTCAAGCTGAGTATACAACGGATGGAGGAACGTTGGTGGTTAATATATGTATCTATAATATGATGCAGCATAATTTTGATGAGAATGTTTTGGCAATCCTAAACCCTACAAATGGAAGGATCGAATTTAAAGAAGCGCAAGGCGCCTCTTCGAAAATAATAAAAATTATACCCATGGATCATAAATTCAGGTTAATTAAAGATGATCAGATTCTTGAATTCCGAAATGTTCTTAAGCAATGAGGAAAGTTTTTTTATTTCTATTGATTTTGTTAGGTACTGGCTATACATATAGCCAAAACCGATACCAATGGCCATTTCCGAATCCTACACAGCAAAGTGTGGTAACTGGCTCTGTTGGTGAGTATAGACAGACCCCAGGTACTACAGTTAGGCGTTTTCATCAAGGAGTTGATTTAGTCGATGGTGGAAATTATGCCGTTCACGCAATTAATAGTGGATCCGTTGCATATAACGGAAAGACTGGCTCACAAGGTGTAGTTACAATTATCTCAACTGATGGCACCGCAATTCGATACATACACACGGATGCGTTGCCTGGGATCGGCACATCAATAACAACTGTGGAGATTGGAACTCAAATAGGTACAATGGGAGTACAAGCCAGTAGACACTTGCATTTAGAATCCGACAACATAAACTTTCTTCATCGAAATCTTTACCCTTACATTGATAGGGCAATACCTTATTTTTCAACAACATCTATTCCAAATGGTGTAGCGTTTTATCGGAATGGGTTACTTAAAACAACCACCAATACAAATAACTTGTTGTTAAACTCTACCGTTAATTTTGTGGGTACAGACCATGCAATACTATACGATAAAGTAGACATTGTGGCGCATGTTATTGATTCGCGGACAAATAGTGATGGCAGCGGGGGAGGTGGACAGTTGGCGGCAACTAATAGCACATGGAACATTAGAAACTCATCAAATACTGAATTATTTACTGATCAACTTAATTTTAGTGGTGTACCCAATAACGATGCTGTTTTACCCTCTTTTCATCCACTATCAGACCATGGCAGCCCCTCTATCCATATTTTGACAAGCCATCCTCGTACCGAGCCATGGGATCGTTTCTTCAACACCCGATTAAGAGCTGATAAAACAGAAAACTGGGCTGTCCCAGCCCTGAGATCTGCAGACTTGGATGCCCGATACAATGGCGAAGCCAAATATCCGGATGGGAAATATACATTTGAATTTATCGCTTTCGATGTTGACTACGATCATAACCCCAATAACTCTACTACTCCCTTAAAGCAAGTGGCCACCATTATCGACAACTTTCTCCCTTATGTAGCCCAGGTAGAAATAAGAAAAAATACGGGTCTTGGTTCGTTGGTTTATAGCGGCAGGTGGAATTGGGCAAATGGCCAATTGACGCTAAAGAAAGACCCACTTTACTCGCTCGGCCCAACAGACAAAATATGGATAAAGATAACCACCAGCGAACCCACTCAGAATGTTCGCATCAATATTCCACTAGCTGATGGCACCAATTATTCTAATCAACCTCCCCCCTACGTTAGCCCTTATTCAACGGAAATAGTGCCGAACAAAAATAATACAGAGTTCGTTTTCGTTCGCAACCCTATTGCCAGCTCCAACGACCATACACTTAACATCATGGCCGAAGATTTGGCTGGTAACTCACTACAAAGTGAGCCTTCTCAAATCCCCATCCGCCAGGCTGATGGCACTTGGAGCCCAGGGGGTTCGCCCGGCACGGATAGCAAACACCAATTCAAAACAGGCAATGGTGCCTGTGGTGGCGGTAGTTTCCCAGGTGGCAGAATAGATACTGAAATTGTTGCCAATACTGCAACAGCCTCTGGCTGCATGTTTGTAGATTTTACGGCTAGTAAAATAGCACCTGTTCTTAATGAGCCTATAACATTTACACCAACCGTGTCGGGCAGTGGATTAATTACTTATGAATGGAATTTTGGCAGTGGAGCAACGCCCGCTTCCTCTACTGCCTCTGGCGCTCAAACGGTCGTTTATTCTGCACTTGGGCCAAAAACAATATCACTTAAAATTTGTGACGCCACCACCAACTGCATCACTGAGCAAAAAGTAGGAGCAGTTAATGTGGGTACTGGGGCAACCAGTCAATTGGTAGTAGATTTCTCTGCCAGTCAGTTGGGTGCCAATACCGATCAAAACATTCAGTTGACAAGCACGGTCACTGGCGCTGTGGGTAACGTTAGTTATTCATGGCATTTTGATAGCGGCCTAGCTCGTGGCTATTTGACAGAAGCCAATCCATTGATCGCTTACGTTACACCCGGTAACAAAACCATTAGCCTAACAGTAACCGATGCAAGCGGCAGTGTCACCAAAGTAAAAAATAGTTACCTGCTAATAAATTCTATTCTATTCAATGTCAATCCTTCAATTTTGGGTGGTTGCCTTTCAACAGGCGCAGATGGAACAACATCGTTTTCGGCAGCAGTTAGCGGAGGCAACGGGCCGCCTTATAGCAATTATCGATGGGATTTTGGTGACGGCACTACATCCACTCTCGCCTCACCCACCAAGAAGTATACGAAATCAGGAAAATATACCGTTAGACTGACAGTATGTGACGCCACAAGTTGTGGAACAACCGAAAGAGTCAACTGCGTTACGGTGCCTGATATTGTTGATGCGAGAACGTTGGCACCAACTTTTCTTGTCAATAATATCGCTTTTGGAGGTTCATACTCGGCAGTAGTAGTCGGTTTAAACACCCCAGTTACTTTTACAGACGCAACGGTAGGCGGAGGTAATCCCGCCACATTTTCTTACAACTGGGATTTTGAATCGCATATAGGACTCGGTGGAAACACCGAAAGTGCTGTGCCAAGCAATGCTACAACACGCGGCCCTCATGAAGTCTATTTTACGGTCGCTGGCTACAAACAGGCCACAATCACCGTTGTAAACTCTGGCACTTCAAGAACCAAACCAATAACGAACGCAATAGAAGTAAGAAATGGCCTAGGTTCAGGCCGCTGCTATGCTAATATTGGCACCCTGACAATATCTTCTACCTGCTGGTCCCCAACTAGCATTCCGCAGTTTACTGTACCCGTTGCTAAGACCAATTGCCCAATTGCTAAAACCGAAGTGATCTATTGGCGAAACGGAATTGGCTCTACCGGCACCGTGTTGCCAAATAACAAACTAGATTTTGCGGCCATGAACGAGCCCACTCCCAATTTTCCTTTTACGGGTGAGTTTAGTTTTGCGGTGTATCAATACGATGGCGTTAACTATAACCGAATCGGCTATAAACGGCAAAAGTTTACTATCTATGGCCCTGTCTTGGCAGATGGGGGTGTAGACAAACACGTGTGTTTGGGCGAATCGAAAACACTTGGCACCACTAGTTTAAGTAATTTATCGTACCAATGGACGTCATCGACAACCAACGCCCTCGCGTTTCTTAGTTCAACCACCTCACCTACGCCAACGTTTACCGCCACCCAAAAAGGAACTTACACTTATGGGCTGGTTACTACCGATAAACAAACAGGATGCTCAAGCCCGGTAGATAATGTTGTAGTAGTGGTTAACAAACCTGAAGTTGCGGCCATCGCCAAATCATTTAGGTTAAATGAAACAGCTACGTTAGCGCCCGCTATAACGGGGGGATTTGGAGGGAATACTTATAATTGGGCTCCTGCTTCCAAATTAAGTAGTGCCACAATTGCCAACCCAACTTTCGTATCAGCAAGCGAAGGAAATGATAATTACTTGATGACAGTAACGGATCAACGCGGATGCAAAGGCACCGGAGAAGTTTTCATAAACGTATCTGATGCAGCCGGAGATGTAAAGGCCATAGCGGCCTCTTACCTAAGAATTCTTGTCACCTGGCTCGACCGATCAGATAACGAAATTGGCTACCTGATCCAGCGGTCTGTTGGCAACAATACAAGTTTCACCGACTATGCCACCGTGGCGGCCAACGTAACTTCCTTTGACGACACGAACATCCAAAAAGAGATTACCTACTACTATCGGGTGATTACCTTGTTTGGCAGTGGAAACAAATTGAGTATCGAAGTTTTTGCTAAAACGGGAGATCTTCCTTTGTTTTCACCAATGGGATCAAGCAGTTTTCTTGGTGTCGCCAAGGGAGATTTTGACAATGATTTTGATTTGGACGTTTATTACAACGGAAAGATTTACATGAACAATAACGGTGTGCTTACCTTATCGCAACAATTTGAATTGACTTTTTTAGCTTCTCATTACAAACATGTAAGTGTAGCTGATTTTGACAACGATGGTGATTTAGATATCTATCGCAGACTTGAAAATGAAAGCGCTGCTATGCTGTTGAACAACAACGGGGTTTTTAGTGCCCTTAGTTGGAATGGAAGGCCGTATAAGTCAGTAACCTTCGACTATGACAATGATAACGATGTAGACATTATGAATAATAATCGTACGATTCAAGGAATAAGCATTTTTAAAAATTTGAACCAAACTAGCTTCAACGAAATACAAACTGGGATAGAAAGAAGCTTTAATGGTGAAGAGATGTTTGGTATTGGACATCCGTCCGCTGTATCTGATCTCGACAACGATGGCGACCAAGACTTGGTGATTTCAACCCTCCTAGCCAATACCACTAGCAACTATTTAGGTGTTTTTACAAATATTGGTGGTAGCATAGACAAAGCAAATGGTGTTTCTATAAGTGCTAGGGGTGCCGTAATTGGAGATATTGACATAGCCGATTTTGATAATGATGGAGACAAGGATTTCATTTTTGCGGCATATGGGTCCGGCAGCCATCTTTTTCAGAATCAGGGAAGCCTTACATTTACCAAAAAAGCCTTTCCTGAAGTTGCTGACTACGCAAATGCCAAGTTTGGGGATATGGATGGAGATGGAGATCTTGACTTACTGTATTCAGGAAACAAAAGTCTTTACTCAAACAATACGTCATTTAGCAATGTTTACGAAAACGTAAATAATCAATTTTCCCTACGCTTCGCACGGCCAATTGGAGTACTTTATAATTACTTCTCAGAGTGGCATGATGTCGATAACGATGGCGATTTGGATATAGGAACACATTTTTCTGGAGTATGTTTTTTAAACAATCTAGGCACCAACAAGTACAAAACAAATTCTCGTCCTCAGCCCCCTTCAAATTTGTGCGCGTATATAAATGGCCAATCGTTAACCATGAGTTGGAGTAGGGCAACAGATGCAGAAACCCCGTCTCTTGGTCTTTCTTATAATATATATGTAAAACAAAATGGCAATTTCATTCAGTCACCCCTCGCAGATATCGCTACTGGGTTTAGAAAAATCGTCAAACAAGGCAACGTTGACCAAAACACATCATGGACAATTACGCTTCCTTCTACCGGAGGCATAATTGAGTGGGGTGTGCAGGCAATTGACACTCAATTTATTGGATCTCCCTTTGCCACTTCATCAGCAATTCCTGTAGCAATGCCCCCGCTTACGCAAACTATCTGTTCCGGCCAAAAATCCAATTTTACATTTCCAGCCAGTGGCACTCCTTTTTCTTGGGTTGTAAAAAGCGTGTCTAATGTAACTGGGGCAACGGCTGGGAGCGGCTCACTACTAGATCAAACTCTTACTAATAACTCTACAGTGGTAGGCACGGTGGTATACATTGTTTCACTTAACAAAGCGGGCTGCGCTACTTATGTGTTTAATGCCACGGTAAATGTTAACCCCGCCCCGGGTTCAGTTATTACTGCAAGCGGACCTACTACTTTTTGTTCTGGCGAATCGGTAAGGCTCACGGCACCCGCTGGCACAAACTATCTTTGGTCCACACTCTCTAGCAGTCCATTCATCGATGTTACTCAATCTGGAACTTACAACGTTACAGTAACGAATCAATTCGGATGTAACCAAAAAAGCAGCGATGTAGTTGTTACTGTAAATTTCGGCCCAAAAATCTATGTTGACCCCGTTGGCCCAATAGCGCTGTGCCAAGGTACGTCCATCACGTTAAGAGCAGGCCCGGAATTTCGGGTTGAACCAAATACCGTTACTCGAATAAATACTTTTTATTGGTCTACTGGCCAGTCAGGAAGTTCCATTTCGGTATCTAGCCCAGGAATATATACAGTGAATGGCATGGCTGTAGGTGGCGGATGTTCATCAACCCGATCAATAGTGGTAAATTCATTTTATAGCGGTGGAAGCATTGTTACCGATGGAGAATTGTGTGCGAACGGTTATGTGCAATTATACGCCCCTCCGTCAGAGAGTTACTTATGGTCAACAGGGGAAAATACAGGGTCAATTTGGATATACTCGGGTGGATCTTATACCGTGACCATTACAAATGGAGGATGTTCAGAGTCGTTTTCAATATATATCCCGTACTGCCCACCTCCTCCACCCCCATTTTGCGATCCATGCAGCCCTTGCTACTTGGCAAAAATTAGTGAACTAAGGGCAGCTGGAGCTAGAATAATTCCTTGCGAAATCATCGCTAGCGAGTCACTTGAACAAACCTTTATTGAAGTATCGAGTCTTAGTGTTTTTCCAAACCCGGCCAACAAAAAAGTGACGGTTGCTGTGCCAACTATAGCACTACAGGATATTCCTATAAAAATTGTTGATCAGACAGGGCTCCGATGCGGTGGTGACGTGATCAAAAAAGGTTTCAATTTTGCAATCTTAGATATAGGGTATCTGAATGATGGTTTCTACTACGTAGAAGTCGGCAAAGAATTGGAACGAAAAAAGCTAGTGGTGATCAACAAAGAATAGATTATGGTTGCACCATAACGTGTTCAATCAACTGAATGGGTTGTGGTGTAAAGCACAACACAAAAATCACCAACGCTAACCACCCAACAACAACCCGCTCAGTGGAGAGCGGCTCTTCTATCTCACAGGGTGGATGTTGGATGCCTATGAACCGCCCGATGATGAACGCAAACAACAACCAGCCCGAATAGCCTTGTGCGTGCGGGAAAAGAGTAGCGATCAGGTATTGAGCGGTGAAAATGGCCAGCGCGGCTAACACATTGTCGCGGGTGCTTAGCCCCATTCCTTTCAACGCGAAAAATAAAAATCCGACAAAGAGTGGAATCTCATAAATCAATTTATCAAGCGGCTCAAAAGGTGAAATGAAACCGATGCCTGCATAAAAAAGAAAGCCTATGAAAATAACAGAAGCAATTATTCGATGTTTCTTTCTACCCACCAAACCATAAAGTACGTGCCCACCATCCAATTGCCCTATGGGAAGTAAATTGATGCTTGTAAAAATTAGTGACAGGAAGCCGGCAAACAAAAACGGATAATGAATAATCTCATGAACGTTGGGTAAACGAGTGGGGTCAGCAAAAACATTTTCAAAGAAAAGAAAAAGCAAATTTTTACCAATGATGATATCAGCCGACCCTGCTGGCATAAACTGAGCCGTATAAACGTAGTTGGCATACTCAAGCCCGTACTGTTCGTACTCCGAATGAAACTGAAAAATGTATTCGGGAGGTGGCAAATGGGTGAATCCATATATCAGAAAACCAACGGACACAACAAACCCGGCCAACGGCCCGGCAACACCAATATCAAAATTTTCTTTCGTAGACCGTATAGGGCTTTTAATACGAATGACGGCACCCAATGTGCCAAGCATTAACGAGACCGGTGGAAGTGGGATGTAAAAAGGCAGGGTGGTTCTAACGCGGTAGTAGACCGCTACAAAATAATGCCCAAATTCATGAGCCGTCAATATCATCAGGAAACAAATAGAATACGGTAGTCCGCTCGCAAAATCTGCCCAAGTGTAAGAATCAGCTAGAATTGATTTTCCATTCGTCCACTCGGCACCCGCCATGGTAGTGGTGATAAACGTGACGATAAATAGGCCGCCATGTAAAAGATATTCTTTAAAACTATGCTTCATTAAAAAGGGAAAATAGTTGATCGGGGTGTTGAATGTGAAAAGTCTGAATGCCTAAGGTTGCTGCACCTCGCAAGTTAAGAACGCTGTCATCTAAAAAAAGTGTTTCCTCGGCTTTCAATTCATTCTGGTGCAAAACGTATTGAAAAATTTCTCGATCCGGCTTGCGCATACCAAGAAGATGTGAGTAATAATCTTTCTCAAAGTAGTTGCCGAACAGCTGATCGCCAATAGTGGCACGGACAATATCATTAAATGCCTGAAGATGAATGTTGTTTGTGTTGCTCAGCAAAAATATTCGAAAATTTAGCCCAACCTTTTTTAGCAGATCAAGACGGGCAACGGACAAATCAAGTAACATCGCGTTCCAGGCGTTGTCAATTTGTTCGTCTGACAAGTCAATTTCCAGAAACAATCTTAACTGGTCTCTAAAGGATGTATCTGATATGCGCCCTCGCTCAAACTCTTCAAAAAATATGGCGTTTGCCGCTTTGGCCTTCAACTGATCTACAGTTTTTCCACTTAGTACTGCGAATTTCTGGTAAGTTTGGTTAACATCTAAACCAAGAATGACTCCACCCAAGTCGAAAATAACATTCTTAATGGATGGATTGGATGGCACAAGAACGCCTTTGTAACAGGAATTTAAAAGTGGGCCCTGCTGGGAACGATCCAGCGACCCTCAGATTATGAGTCTGATGCTCTAACCAGCTGAGCTAAGGGCCCGTTTTATAAAAATAGAGTGCAAATGTAACAGTTTGTAGGATAAACGGCCAAACACAGATTCAAATTATCCAGCTAACTCATTCTCTCTCCTTTTCCATGATCTATCTAACATAAACGTACCTATCGGTACCAACGAAGCCGCCAGTGCAACCCCAACAGAAAACCAACTCCATTTCATCGCCCTGGTGGCCAATAGTACTGCAGCGATGTAAGCCACAAACAAAATTCCATGCGCCCAACCTACTACTTTAACTGCGAAGGGCCAGCCAAAAAAATACTTTAGTGGCATCGCAATTAGCAACAAGATCAAAAAGGAAATGCCTTCGGTGATTCCTACAAAACGGAGCAGCTTTATTCTAAACTTCATAGAACTATAAAAAACACCTCGTGTGACCGAGGTATTTAAAGTTAACTGTTAAAAAGTATTTGTGTTTCCTGGTTGATAGATGTATCTGAAAGTGTAGTGTCGATCCAAATCGTTCATGTTGTCGACTTTTGCCGGGGCACCTTTATAAAAACTAAGAATCTCCATTTTTGCATAGCGTCCATCGGCTGTCTTAACGATAATCACCCTTCCCGCAATCGGTGATACGATCGTAGACTCTTGCGTCCCAGAGTTCAGCCACCAATTGTTGGTAGTCGTAGTTACTCCTTGAACAAATGGTGAGCTAGAAACTGCAAATTGCCTCGTAGTCTTATTGTCTTGTATATATCCATCTGTGGGAGCTTCACTAATCTTATCAAATATACCTGATTGTACAATCGCTCCGCCAACCCCCGGGCCACTGGATCCTCCATTAAAAACTATGTTAGTCCCTTGAAATCCTATGTCCCACTTAGTTGATGCGCTATCTGAATTGACAACAAGCTGCCCAGTTTTAAAACTAAAGAAGGTGTATTTATTCTTTTGAGTTGGGCGAGTCGGGCGCTGCCCGGGTACAAAAACTTGAGGCGCATAGTCTGCATTGAGATCTTTGAAAGTGATGGCCGCCAAGGCAACTGGAGCGGGGTCATTATTTGAGCAAGAGGTGAATGAAATTACAACACCTAAAACGAGTAAAGAAAATAAGATTGATTTGACCATTTTCATAGAAATTAGTTATTGATTTTTAGATTTATTGTTTGTTAATGTGTAGTTGGCACTCATATAGACGAGGCGACCTGGTAAATTGGGAATGTTGACAGGATCGGTATAGTCAAAAAGGTTGTCAATGCCGAACTGAAACCGAAATGACTTTACTGACTTTGCGATAGCGGTATTTACGAGCGCGTAGCCATTCACAAATTGATCGTAATCATCCAACACTCCATTACTATTCCGATCAGATGGCGCAACAGTTTCTCCTTGAATGTTTCCATTGATTCCCCCTAAGCCAAACTTTCCGCGATAAATTAAACGCAACGAAGCATCGATTGCCATTTCTCTATGACGATAAAAGATTTTGAAATTGCCTGTATGCGTAGAGCGATTGTATAGACCTACATACTCATTTGGCTTGAGTCGCTGGGTTACTAGTGTATTTGGGTCACGCCAAAAAACCTCTCCGCGATCAACCGCCTCTGCCACATTGCGATCTTTTGCAAACAAAAGTTGATAACCCATCGAGAACGATACAAAGCGATGGATCGGATAAGACAAATCAGCTTCGACACCTTGCATCAACGCACGCTGTATATTCCGATAACTATAGATGCTTTGCCCCGAGGTGTTTATTGCAACTAATTGTGTTTCAATTAAATTATCGACTTCGTTTCTAAAAAAATTATAATCAAGATTTAACTTTGGCAACACCTCAGCTTTCCCCCCAATATTCACCGCCACCGAAGATTCGGCTTTCAACTTTCCTAACAGGGAAGGATCAAAAAGATAGGATTGAATTAATCCTTGCGCCTGAAACTCAACTAGCTTTTCTTTTATCACCTCCGTTCCCAAAACACTGTATCCACCTCCGGCTTGATTATTAAAATTGAAATACAACTGTCTGAAATCCGGGGCTTTAAAACCAACACCAATCGATCCCCGAAAAGAAATTTTTTTGTTTAACTCAAAACGCGTAGAAAACTTGGGGCTGAGCTGATCACCATAAATGGAATTGCGATCATAACGCACACCGGCAATCATCACTAGTGGTTGGTAAGGAGTCCACTCATGCTGTGTAAAAACGTAGTCGGTTTGCTGCAGTCTTTCCAATTGATCATTGTAGCGCGAAGTTGAAACGGCTTCCTGGATATGCCCTGCACCTAAGGTAACGATGTGTTTCTCATTGAAAAAGTATTCGCACATCGCTTCATAGCGAGTAAATGCCTGCCGAAAATTATCGCGGTATGTTAGGCTGTCGTTGCTTTGCTTTTTCAAAAATGTGTTTGTCGAATACTCGGTTGTATAGAAGCGCCCCGTCCCTTTTAACTTATCTGAGAATCGATGAGTGATAACGGGATTTAGATTCCAATCCAAAACCTTTCCTTCGCCATAGGTGCGAGTGGAAATTCCATTCGACAACACATCAAAATTCAAATCTTGTTTTTCATCAAAGTAGCGGCCGCCCACACTAAAGTCCGTTCGTGAACCCAAGCTGTAAGTTACTTTGGCACCTAGTGTGTGATTTTTAAAAGGAGAAACGGTCTTACCAAAATTCTCCGGGCTTAGATCATATCCATCTGTACTATAACGATTACCAAAAAGATAAACGCCCACATTTTTCCCAATCAGGGTTCCGCTTGCATTTAAGTCAAGTGTATTGTTTGAGCCATACCTTAAACTCAGATTTCCTTGATTAGAAGCAGGCCGTTCGGTAATAATGTTAATCACCCCCGCTAAGGCATCCGATCCATACAAACTCGAAGATGGTCCTTTGATGATCTCGACTTGTTTAATGTTGCCGACAGCTAATCGCGATAACTCCAACGTGCCCGTATTCCTGCCGATGATCGGCTCGCTATCCACCAAAATGAGCGTGTATGCTGGATCCATACCCTGCAATTGAATACCACTACCCTGCCCATTAACTTGGGGAACAACCACTAAACCTGTTTGTTCTGTCAACACGTCATTGAGTCTCACCGAGCCCATTGTTTTTATCAGGTCAGCTTTCAATAGTGTTACAGGCATTGGTAAAGCGCCCAAAGTCCGCTCTGAACGTGTGCCCGTCACCACCACTTCTTCCAATTGCTGCACCTTTAACGAGTCACTCGTGCCAGTTTCCTGGGAAAAACAAATGACTGGTGCGAATACACTACTGGCAAACAAAACCACCCAAAATTTGGTCGACACATCCATTTTTAAGGATGCAAATATGATCGGCTCAAATTTTAAAAAATACCCAAAAAAGTATAATTAATGCCGAGGAGGATCTATTTACTAAAGAATGGTACTTTTGTCAAAGTATTTCTATTCAGACCAATTATTAAACATGACTTCTGTCATTTTATCGTATGATTGATCACAGTAACCGACTGGTAATCGAAAAAAATACCCAAAAAGGAAGTTTATCAGTTTTGTTTGAGAAAGAAGATCTCTCACTTTCTTTCGCTGAGAATCGAACCCCGGAAATGGTGAGCATGGATAGTCTCATTCAAAAAGGGATTATCCACTTCTATTTTTGTCTGGAAGGCAGCGCAGCATTTGCTTTTGGCCCGCTATTTCTTCTACAATCCCGACAAGGATTTGCCCTTCGTTCTTCAGTTGAGTTCCCAAGCTAAAATGGTGTTCATGACTATTTCGTTGGAAAGTCTGCACAAACTATTTGTACACGATGCGCTTCCCCTATTAAAGCCTGAGAATAGCAACCGAAAGTTTTATGATGAGCGGGACATACCTTCCTCTATACTTTTAGTGCTCAACCAATTGTTCAACACGCAGCTGAGCGAAAGCGCTCAAAAGCTGTTTTACCAGGGGAAGTTTTACGAGCTCTTAAGCCTCTATTTTTCAAATCGTTTGCCCAATACCGAAACATGTCCCTTTCTCAATGATGAAGAAACGGTTCGTAAAATAAAGCAAGTGAAAGAACACTTATTGAAAAACATCGACACACCACCCACACTGAAAGAATTGGCAAAAATTGTAGGGCTAAATGACTACCAACTCAAAGTCGGTTTCAAGGAAATCTACGGTAACACAGTCTTTGGCTTTTTGCTCGATCACAAACTTGACCACTCCCGTATCTTGCTAGACTCTGCAAAACTTCAGGTGAACGAAGTAGCATACCAAATTGGCTATACCAATCCAAGCCATTTTATTGCGGCATTTAAGAAGAAGTTTGGTGTGACTCCAAAAAAGTATTTGATGGGAAAGAGTTAGAAGTTAGAAGTTAGAAGTTAGAAGTTAGAAGTTAGAAGTTAGAAGTTAGAAGTTAGAAATTAGAAGTTAGAAATTAGAAGTTAGAAGTTAGAAGTTAAAAGCTCGAGAACGTCCCACTACTCAAATCGCAACGACTCGATCGGATCTAGTTTTGACGCTTTGCTGGCTGGATACCAACCTGAAAATAGACCCACCATAATACAAATACCCATCCCGACCATCATCCAAAGCCATGGCACCACGAAGGTATCAATACCAATTGCCCTGGAGATGAGATTCCCAATGAGAATGCCAAGTATGATTCCTCCTATTCCTCCCAAAACACAAACAACAATGGCCTCGATAACAAATTGCTGACGGATTCGCAAAGGAGTTGCTCCTAACGCTTTCCTCACTCCCACTTCGCGGGTGCGCTCTGTAACCGACACAAGCATAATGTTCATTAACGCAATAGACGCACCCAACAATGTAATGAATCCCACCCCAAATCCGCCAAAACGCAGACCAGATGTAATCGATTCTAAATTCTGCGCCAATGATTCACTCTTTTCTAAATCAAATGAGTTCTCGTTGCCCACATCATCATCCCGAATCTTGCGCATCAACCCGGTGGCCTCGCCCATCGCGTAGTCCATTTGTTCCGGGTCTTGGATACCAACTGTCAACCGATAGTTTATGATATCTCTGTGCCAATGGGGTTCTTGTTTTCTCCATATAATGTCTTCGCCAATTGAAAACCAATTACAGCCACTTTCGAACCGTATTGAATTTCAAACCGCGAAAAATTACGGCCATTTTCGATGTTAAGGCCTTTGATCGGCATATAGTCTTCATTAACTCCAGTTACGTTTACGTTCGGATTTGTTTTTTCAGATCCATGCTTTATTTCTGCCAGAATCGTTAGCCGTGCCGATAAGCTAATAGTGGCAGGATATGAATACTCATCAATAAACTTTTGCGCTTCAGCTAACAATAGTGGAGAATAGTTTTTCTCCTTCAATCCATCTCGGTTGTTTCCTCTGTTGAATTTTGAACGGATATCAAAAGTATTGGCACCCAATGAAGACAAACTCTCAGAAATGGAATATTCTATACCATCAATAGCGGTTAGAATCCCAACAAGAGAGGTAATGCCAATCGCTACAATCAAAGCGGTGAGCACAGAACGGAGCATGTTGGCTTTTATTGAGCGAAGTCCCTCCTTTACATTTTCAACTAAATCCATTCAATTATTGGTTTCGTTTTATTCATTTTGAAGATCAAAGTTATACCTTTAACCATGTTTACCTCAAGACTAATGGGGCTAAAAATTGTTACAAAGCAAAACAGGGGTTTTTAACGATGAGAAGTTGTATTTTGTTATTATTTGTTCTCGCCTCAAAGGTGGTTTTCGGGAATTATGTATTTATTCCAATGGACGAAAAACAAAGCAACCACCTAAAAGCCTATGGAATAGCCTATTGGGTCCTTAAAATGGATCAGGAAGTAGATTGGTTATTGAACTACCGTGGGGGCAGCTTTATGACCAAATACCACCCTCGAATACAAAATGAGTTGGTAGTTCGGGGAGTAACTTTTGATATTATTTCAGATGCACAAGCCAACTCCATCATAACAGAAATCGCCAGCCCAGCTGCCAACTATGATATTATGAAGTTGGAGAAATATCCAAGAATCGCTGTTTATTCTCCAAAATCGAAGCAACCTTGGGACGATGCAGTGACTCTGGTTCTAACCTACGCAGAAATCCCCTATACCGTCATATTTGATGACGAAGTGATGGGCGATGAATTGACGAAATATGATTGGCTCCACTTGCACCACGAAGATTTTACAGGTCAATATGGCAAGTTCTATTCTAGCTACGCCAACATGCCTTGCGAAAGCACGGATTTGGTAAAGTTTCGCAATTAAAACTGGCGGTTGCCAAACGGATGAAAGAATTCGTGGCGGGTGGTGGATTTTTGTTTGCCATGTGCTCTGCCACAGATTCGTACGACATTGCGCTGGCAGCTGAGGGTGTAGATATCTGTGAACGAATGTATGACGGTGATGCTGCCGACCCGCAGGCGCAAGAAAAATTAAACTTCGACAACACTTTTGCTTTTACCGATTTTCACCTCAGCAGAGATCCGTATCAATATGAATTTTCGGATATTGATAACAATGCGCCCGAGCGTGGACTTCGCCAAGACAATGACTATTTCAATTTATTTCAGTTTTCGGCCAAGTGGGATCCGATTCCCAGCATGCTTACCCAAAATCATTCGCGGGTTATAAAGGGATTTTATGGCCAAACCACGGGATTCAAAAAACAACTCATCAAGCCCGATGTTACTATCATGGGCGAAAACAAAGAAATCAAAGAAGCCAAATACTTACATGGTGTGATGGGCAAAGGTTTTTACACTTTTTATGGCGGTCATGATCCGGAAGACTACCAGCATACTGTTGGGGAAGAACCAACGGATCTGCACTTGCATCCCAATTCACCTGGCTATCGATTGATCTTGAACAACATCTTGTTTCCTGCAGCGAAGAAGAAGAAACAAAAAACATAATGACGATGGATCGAATCTTATTGGCAATAATCATGATTACATTGAGCTGTACTAACAACCGCTCTATCAACCGCTCTATGTCCAAAAGCAATGGCGCGTCAATTGAGACCGAGGTTCAACAAAAACTAGGCAACCGATTTGAAACGATCGAAAGCCCAACTAAAAAGTATACGTTGTATTATCAGAAGCGTGATCCGCAAGATCACGTGAACAGACAATTTCGGTATCTTGTTTTGGAAAATGCTTCCAAAAAATGGGTTCATGAAGGAAGTTTCGTTCAGGGCTATATTATGTGGATATCCGAATTGGAATTAGAATTCACCGTCAAATCAAAGAACATCAACACAGAAAATAGTATCACAAAAGTAAATGTCGCGGCAATAAACAAAAACCTATGAAAAAAATTCTACTACTAACTCTTTCTTTTTGCGCAGCAATCCTCCTCACTGTTAAAATACAACAACCTACCCAAGTCAGAAGTCGTGAAGCAGAAGTGGAGCAATATGAAAAAAATGATAAAGAAAATCGTTTTGACGAACCCCTCCAATTCTTCCAATTTCATCAGGGAATTCGCACAGCAGAAGATCAGCCTCAGCCGCTTTACAAACCGGGCTACAAAACACTCGAGTTAAATGCCGCACAAAAGCGCGCACAGGCATTCAACTTTGCGCGCACCGAACGAACAAATGGACTAGTCGAGTTTAAAGAACGTGGCCCATCGAACGTACCGGGCCGAACACGAACCATTTTGGTTTTGCCGGGAGATCCAAATCAAAATACGTGGCTGGCCGGATCTGCTACTGGTGGCATTTGGAAGACGACCAACGGTGGAACCACTTGGACTGAAAAAAGTGCTGACTTCCCTGTTTACCCGATTTCTTCGTTGGCCATGTCTACATCGGATACCAACACCGTCTATGCCGGAACTGGCGAGTTCGTCTCTTCGATTTATTCAGCAGTTGGCGATGGTATCTTCAAATCAAGCGACAAAGGCGAGACGTGGACGCAGTTATCTTCTACTGCTGGCAATCACAACTTTGCAATTGTTACACGAGTTATTGTAAATCCCGCCAATGTAAATGTCCTGTTAGCCAGTACTGCCCCTTCCAGCCTTTCGACAGGGGAAACTTCTAAAATCATGCGTTCATCGGATGGTGGAAATTCTTGGACAATGGTTTACCAAAATACCAATGAAGTCGAACAACTTATTGCATCACCAGCGGATTTCAACATTCAATATGCAGCGATTAACGGAGTGGGCGTGGCGAAATCGATTGATGGTGGCGCGACTTGGAACCTAAGTAATACTGGCATGGTTCCTACCGGCCGTGTTGAAATAGGCGTATCACCGGCAAACCCAAACAGACTTTACGCCTCCTGTCAAGGCACACGTAGCGGCAATGGATCCGATCTTTATTTGAGTAATGATGCAGGAGCTACTTGGACGCTGGTAGATGTTCGCTTCAACAACAACGTTCTTGACTTTTTGAATGGTCAAGGGTTTTACGATAACCATGTGTTGTGCGACCCTTTTAATCAAGACATCGTTTATTTTGGTGGGGTAGATACTTTTCGCTCAACGATCGGAACGGGCACAACTACTATCGATGACTACAAGTTCACCGAAACGAACACGCAAGGATTTTTGAGTCTGATCCAGTTCAATAATCCAGGATTTTTTATTGGTGGACGATTGCAGGTAGGCTCAGCCAGTAATAAGCGCACAGTGGAAATAAGATTTGGCCCCGGCATCAACCAAAATGCACATCGTTTTTTAACACCAGTGGACTCCACCAGCGGTGTATCCGTATCAAAGTACACTTACACCGATTACACACAAGTGCCTCTGCAAGCATGGGATGTAACTGCACCGGCCTCCCCAAAACAGCTGATGGTTTCGTTCAGAGATCAAAGTAGAAATGGAAAATTGGATTTCTTACCGCAGAACTTTGATCCCACCAGACCGCTTGAAAATAGTCGTGAATACTTGTATATTCATAATGCCGACTACAATGTCACCACACCGCTTTTCGCACCGGCCTCGACAGGTGGCCAAGAAACTCAACTGGCCTATGCTTTCTTTCCGGGCCTCCCAGCAGGCGGAACTTGGACGCCAAACTCCCTTCCTACCTCAACTCTAAAAATTGAATATGCGGGGCTTTCTAAAATAAACGCGACAACAGTTACAGTATCCGATGATCGTAGTCAGTATGACCTAAAGAACAAGCAAAGTCAGGTCAATATGGAGGCAGGTGGAATTCACCCTGACCACCATTTCTCCGCAGCCATAATTACCAGCGTCCCTAACAAGACTTACAAAATACTTCTTACAACAGATGGTGGCACCTTTGTTTCGAACAACTCTACAACACCGGGTATCGTAGATGGCAATTGGACATTTACCGGAAATGGATTTAACACAAGTCAATTTTATGGGGCCGATAAGAAGCCCGGTGCTGATGAATACCTCGGGGGCATGCAAGACAACGGTACGCGAATTTCAACTTCTGGTGAATCCGCCAGCAAAACAACCAGCTATCGATATGCGATTGGGGGAGATGGTTTTGAGGTTTTATGGCACAGCATTGATGGTAATAAAGTAATCGGAAGTCTTTATAATAATACTTTTTATCGCAGCACAAATGGGGGCGTTAGCTGGTCTCCTGCATTCTCTGGATTCCCCCTCGTCAGTAGTTCGCCCGATCCTGACAAATACCCCTTTGTATCAAAGTTAGCCCATTCCAGAAATGTTCCTGAAATAATATACTCAGTCGGTTCTGATGGAGTTTGGAAGTCCTCTAACTTTGGCGGCCTATGGACATTAACTCCGATTACAAACAAATGGGGTACTGTCAGTACGTTTTTCGATGTAGAAGTGAGCCGGGCCAACGCGAACATTGTTTGGGGTGGTGCCGGTATGACCACTCAAAGAAATCTGCATGTGTCTACGAATGCCGGTACTACGTTTACCCCCACCAATAATTACACTGCTACTACATTAGGCTTTATTACGAAGCTGGCATCGCATCCCACACAGCCAAATACAGCGTATGCATTGTTTTCTTTTTATGGCAAGCCTAAAATTTTAAGAACCAAAGACTTAGGCCAAAATTGGACCGACATTAGCGGGTTTAATACAGGCAGTGTAAGCACCAACGGATTTCCAGACGTAGCTACATACTGCTTGTACGTGATGCCGGACAATCCCAATGTCATTTGGGCAGGTACAGAAATCGGTATTGTTGAATCGCAAGACGAAGGTGCTACGTGGGCGCTTCTAAATGACTTTCCTAATGTTTCAGTTTGGGATATGAAGGGTCAGGATGAACAAATAGTAATTGCGACACACGGCCGAGGAATCTGGACGGCAAAAATGACCAGTAACCAAAATCCGGTGCAGCGGCCTCAACTATTGTCAATGGGCACTCGACCAAATCAAGATCTGGCAGTTCGGTTTCAATTGCTGAATTCTTATGACTCGCTCCAGGTTTTTATTAAGGGGCAACGAATTGGCAAACTCAATGCCTTCGCGGTTGGAACGTATGATTTGAATGTGCGAAACGTACAACCTGGCACCAACATCGAGGTTAGTTTTGTTGGATTTAAGGATGGCTCCCCAATTCAGTCGGCATCATTATTTGGCAATCATTTTCGACTATACACGCCTTACACAAAGCAATACTCTAATCTAATGACGGCATCCACCGATTTTGTGATTTCCCCATTTGGAGGATTCACCATTTCAAATTTTGGAACTTCGAACCAAAGTCTACAAAGTACTCACCCTTATCCGGGCACCACCGAATCCACCGCGATGTTATCGCAGCCGATCATCGTGGCAAACACTAGTACCAATTTCTTTTACCAAGATGTGGCCATTGTACAGTCCTCACCAGGCGTGAATTTCGGACAGCCTGGTTTCAAAGACTTTGTAGTGGTGGAGGCAACTAAAAACGGATTAGATTGGATACCATTGAAAGATGGGTACAGCGCCTCTGCTAATGCCGCTTGGCAGACAGCGTTTAGTGGTAACCAGCCTGGCACACCGGCCATGCAGGTAGATCAATCGATCGACATCAAAACAAAGTTTGCCACGAATGATACCTTGCTATTCCGCTTTGGGGGTGGTCGATCGACAATTTGTTTATTCAACAGCCACCCACAGGTGTAGAGTTGTCGGAGCCTGTCAGAGACCTGACTATTTTCCCTAACCCAACTGGCGGAAAATCGAAAATTCAGTTTACGGTCCTAGAAGACACGCAAATAACAATAGAGACATTGGACGCGAAGGGTAATTCTATCGGCTCACAACTATTTGAAAAATTACCAGCAGGCAACCATGAACAAAATATCGATCTCACCGAACAGGCTAACGGCCTTTACTACGTAAGAATGAAATCAAACAAAAAGTCAACGACAGTAAAGCTGATTAAAAAATAAACTGAATTTTATTTACTCGAAGCAGGGCGCAAAAATCAATTTTGCGCCCTGCTTTTTTTTAGCCATTCGTCATTGGTCTCTGTTCGAGATGGGAACAGCCGGTTCAAATATTCTAAATGCCAACCCCGCCTGAACGCCCCAAACGGATATTGATTCGTAGTATCTTTGATAAACGCCTCCAATTGTCAGGTACGTATTCCAATAACCACGAGAGGCTAATCTTTTTTCAAATTGGGCACTGAATTCTCTCCGTGCTGTGACGTCCGTTTCAAAATCTTGAGCCCAACGATACTCAAATGAAATACCCGTCTTCTTAGAGCTCGATTGGATCAACGCACCAACACTCGATTCAAAAAATGTCTGCCTACCTCCAAAATTTTCTTTCATAAAGCCAGCTCCCAGGCGCCCGACCACGTTTCGTGTTGTGACAATATTAAATTGCACTACCTGCCAGTCGATAGAACTCAAATCGGTGGTTCCATTATCCGTTTCCTCGAGCAGGTAATTGACTCGAAAATCACTGGAGAAAAGCCCCCAATTGCCACGAACACGTGGATTAACCAAATAGTATCTCGAGGGTTGGGTGGCCACGTGAGTGATTACATCCAATGAAACGAGGTAAGGATTAACTTCTCTCTTCTTGAGTTTATATTGTTGCCAATCCGCCAACCCATTTATTGCATCGGCCATGAAATAAAAGAAACCGCCTTTACCCGCGTTGCTTGATGAAGCACTTTTTATATCGCCTACTTGCGCAGAAGCGATCAACACCTGCAAGAATACAATGGATGTAAGTAAGCACTTCATTGAATATCCTTAAAACAAAGAAACGAGGTCTCTAAAAATACTGATACGGTCGTTGACTTGGAAAGTTGCTTCCTCTTATTTCTTTTTGCTATAGCTTTCAACCCTCCTTACGCAATACCTGTAGTGGCGGGGTCGAGATAACTTCTCGTGAATTGAACCATCCTATAAAGACAGTAAGTAAAATCACTCCGGCACCAATCGCAGCTAATTCATAGGGATCAAACGAAAATTGTACATCAAAGAAGAACTTGGTTAACAACCAGCCTCCACCTAATGACAATAGCATTCCCGTAAAGGCAGAAAAAACTCCAAGATACCCGTACTCAATCAAGGTTATTTTAGTCAACTGACTGGTGCGAGCTCCAATTGTGCGCAATAGTACGTTCTCTTTCATTCGAACAAACTTACTATTCATTACGGCTCCCGCCAACACAACCAGACCGGTAACGATACTGAACAATGCAAGAAAACGAACCACCAATCCGATCTTTTTAAACAGTTCATCCACGGTGCTCAATATCAAGCGCAAATCTATCAGCGACACATTCGAATAGTCGGTCACCAAGGCGCGTTGAAAGCGGGTTGCCACTTGTGGGTCATCTACACGGGTGCTTGCTACATAAATCTGTGGTGCGTTTTCAAGAACACCAGTTGGGAAAACAAAAATAAAATTGGGTGGATCCTTTGGCCAATTCACTTTTCGAATGCCACCAATCCATGCCTTCATGGGAACTCCTTGCAGATCAAAAATCAGGGAATCACCCACCTTCAATTGAAGTGTCTCGTGCATGCCTTCCGAAATAGTTACAAAAACAGAATCCCGCCTAGCTGGATAGTACTTTTGTAAATTACCTTTTAACAATTCCTCTGAAGACGTCAAACTATCACGATAGGTAACACGGTACTCCCGAGTGAGTGCCCATTCAGGAATGCTGGTTGTATCTTTTTGAATATCTTCAATACTTTTGCCAATCAACTTTACGACACCTTCTTTTTGGCTTGGCTGAATGTCAAACAAAATGGTATTTGACTGGTTCTTACCACCGGAAAACTCAACCTGATTCAACAAGCTCTTCTCAATCACGTTCAATGTTGAAATAATAAATGCGCCTAGCCCAATAGTTACCATCAATACTCTGGTTTGATTGTTGGGACGAAATAAATTTGAAAGCGCGTGTCTGAAAATAAACGAAGAATTAGTAGGAAAATACCTTCGCACCAAAAACAATAATCCAATAGCTACCAAGGCAAGAAGGCACAATGCCCCTGCTAATCCAACTGAAAACAACACGCCAGTCAGTAGGCTTTTTGTCTGATAAGCCGCGGCTAAAATCGGGAACAAAACAATTAAGCCAATGGCCACCCATTTCGTTTTTGAAAAAGACTTACCCGGATCAAAATCAGCCCGCAATACCGTTAAAGGCGGCACAAATCGAACGGATACCAAGGGCAGCAATGTAAACAGAACCGAAACTATCGCGCCCAAGATAATCCCCTCCCCTATTGCGCGCAACGAAATGGCGAATTGAAGTTTCAACGGAATATAAAATAGATATTAAATGCCTGCCAGCCAGACGAGCCAATGCACCGAAGTATGGCCACATCATCTCTTTTTTCCCTAGCGTAAATATGTACGGAACTGGCTACGCCAATACACCCTAGTACAAGCGCCACAAATGCAAGCAGCGAAAAGAAACGATACACTGACTTGAGTCCTTGACCTAGGCCATCCCTTCTGGCTTGAACAGTCTCATAGCCAAATCCTATTTTTTTAGAGAGAGGTTTTATCCTCTCGATCAACTTATTGGTTTCAATATCCGACCTGGTCTTTATATACAAACTATACCCGACACGGCTTCCAAATTGAACCAAGCCCGTTGAATCCAACGCATCAAGTGAGATATAAACAGCCGGGGCTAGCGTTGAGGTCAATCCACCTCCACCAGGTATTTTTGTGACAACACCTGCCATTTTAAAAATTTTGTTCCCAACTTTTATGGAATCCTCTGAGCTAACCTGATATTGAGAAGCGAGCGACTCATCCATCATTGCATACCGCCCCGTCTTCATCAATTCGTACGCGTTTGTTGGGAAAGTCGCCATTTCACCATAAAATGGAAAATCACCTTTCATCGCAGTCAACTTCACCAGCCTCGACTGTTGTGTGTTCATAAACATGACCATAGAAGCCATGTCCGCGTCCCTAGCCACTTTCTGTTTCGTTGTGTCTAATACACTAAAAATACCAGCGTCAAATTTCTTATTAGAATTCAAGACCAAATCTGCCCCGAGCAACTCTTTCGCATTCCGGTCAAGTTCTTCTTGCAGCGAATAATTAAGAGAGCTGATGGCTACTACTGCAGAAATGCCTGTTATCAATGCCGCTGTAAAAAGAAATAATCGCGACAGATTCTGACGGCCATCACGCCATGCCATTTTCCAGACCCAGGGATCCTGAAAAATATTTTTTGATACTTTTTTAACTTTAATAATGTACTCGATCATTGTTGTAAAGGTGGATAAAGCTCAGCTAACTGCTAAACCAGTAACTCGTTCGTTTACTAGCTTACCACCCTTCATTTGCAGAATTCGTTCTCATCGTAAAAATAAGGTCGGTTATCTGATGCGCATTCTCTTCATCCAAGTTTCCGGTTGGTTCATCAGCAAATAAAATCCGGGGAGATGTAATAAAAGCCCTGGCCAGTGCTACCCGCTGCTGTTCACCACCTGAAAGTTGTGTTGGGAAATGATGAAACCGATCTGCAAGCCCTACCCGTGCAAGTAACTCTTTCGCTTTGGCAGAAATATTTTTTTCTCCACGAAGCTCCAACGGAACCATCACGTTCTCCAGTGCTGTGAGAGTTGGCAATAACTGAAAATTCTGAAATACAAATCCAACAAATTGATTCCGTACATACGCACGGTCATCCTCATTCATCGCATTGAGCTTAAATCCCATCAAAGACAAAACTCCGCTACTGGGGATATCCAGACCTGCGCATAATCCAAGTAGTGTAGTTTTGCCACTACCCGATGGGCCAATGATGGCGAGGCTGGTGCCTTGTACAGCACTGAAGGAAACGTCATCTAAAACAGTTAATGGTCTTTCTCCCACATTGCAATACTACATCGCTCATACTATCTTGACCTAAAATTAAACCCTTGCTCAAAGTAATCGTTTATTATCCTAAAATGTTTTATCTCGCAACGATATATTTTAGAGCCTCCTCCGAGCCTTCCGTTGCGCTATGGGACTTTAACAAATGAATAACAAATACTTTAGACATGGTCGTTAAAAGCATCTTATTTATTGTAGTACTGTGTGCGTTCCAAACTGATAAACCAACGTCATTGCTCTTTTTTGGCGATAGCCTTACGGCCGGGTACGGGCTATCGCCCGAAGAAGCATTTCCCGCACTCATCGAAAAAGAACTGAATAAAAAAGAACGAGTGGCCAGAGTGACAAATGCCGGCCTCAGTGGCGAAACATCAGCTGGTGGGCTAGCTCGAATCGATTGGGTGCTCCGACAACCCATTGACATTTTCATATTAGAACTAGGCGCCAACGATGGGTTGCGCGGATTACCTCTCGATCAAACACGTAAGAATTTGCAAGGAATTTTGGACAAAGTCAAAAGCAAAAACCCAAAGGCTAAACTTGTTATTGCAGGAATGATGGTTCCGCCCAACATGGGGCAGCAGTACAGCAAAGAATTTAGCAAAATTTATCCTGATCTAGCCAAAAAGAATAAGGCAACATTGATTCCTTTTTTATTGGATGGTGTTGGTGGAAATGAAAAATTGAATCAGGCGGACGGCATTCACCCAAATGTAGAGGGGCACCGAATTATTGCCAGAAACCTGACCGTCATTTTCTCGAAGTTGATCCCGTGACCAATCAGGAAGCTTGTAACTAAGGTTGGATCGCTTAAGCCGTCTCGCGAAATATCAGTGATATTAAAATATCGAATTCCATGCTTGTAAGTTATTTGCGCATTGATTTCATTGAATTCATCGATGGCTTTCGAAATAGCCTCTTGCTTTGGCTTGCCAAACGGAGTAAAGCCATAATCAGGAATAGAAACCACGAAGACACGTTGCTTCTTTCCTCCCGCTAATCGAACGGCCCATTTCAAGAGTTCTTCAAATTCACTGGCATAAATTGAACTTGACTTTCCCTGATATTGATTGTTAACACCAATGAGCAATGAAACTAACTCATATTCATTTTTTAGGCTTGCCTTTGCCATCGCATTTCGTAAGTCATCGGTGCGCCAGCCAGTGGTTGCAATAATCGTAGGCTTACCGAGCTGAATGCCTTTCTTTGCCAGGGAATCTACCAGTTGATTGGGCCATCTCTCAGGCTCAGTCACACTTTCTCCAATGGTATAGGAATCACCAAGCGCTAAATACTTGATGGTCATTGGTACCTCTTGTGCATCCATACGATAAGATAGAATAAGAAATAATATGATGAGTCTCGTTTTCAAGCTAAATTTGACTTTGACGAAATTGCTCAATATTATAGTAACTATCAATACCTCGTCTGAAAACTATTGCTGAACTAAAACCCTTTTAAGGTGACTCCTGACAAACTCTTTCAAATTTGTAACACTGTAGCACCACTCGGCTGGCTACTATTGATTTTTGCACCCAAATGGAAATGGACAAAAACGATTGTCATCTCTGGCATCTTCTCGCTTTTATTGGGACTGGTGTATTTTACGTTAATCGTACTATTTTTTGGTAAACAAGAGGGTGATTTTAATTCGTTGCAGGGTGTCATGAAATTGTTTACTAGTCCATGGGGTGTAACAGCCGGCTGGATCCACTACTTGGCCTTCGATCTTTTTATCGGAAGTTGGGAATTGTCTAATGGGCAAAAGAATGGTATGCCGCACTACCTTCTTTTTTTTGGTCCTATTGGCTTACTTCTTTTCTTTCTTCTTAGAGCATCCAAAACCAAAAAGTTTATCCATGAAAATTTTTGAGCTCGTCAGAGCGATTCGCAGACACAACCCACTCCTATTGCTTATAAAGCTATCTTCTCACGGCTAGTAATAGCTCGATGTCCTTGTGCTTCATATCAAACTTTCTAGCCACCGATTCATTGGTCAAATTTCCTTTATACGTATAGACCCCTTTCATAAACCAGCGATGTGCGAAAATCATTTCTTGCACTCCACCTTCCTCTGCGGCTCTTAAAATAGTAGGTGTAAAAATATTGCTAAGTGCAGTAGTTGCCGTGTTGGCCACGCGCGAGGCCACGTTGGGAACACAGTAGTGAATCACATCATATTTTCTAAAGACCGGATTCGCGTGCGAAGTTATTTCTGACGTTGCTACACATCCTCCCTGATCAATACTCAAGTCAATTATTAACGAGTCGGGTTTCATTTGACTCACCATTTCTTCTGACACAACATGACGCGGCCTTCCTTTTTCAACACGAAGAGCACCGATTACTACATCGGCATTTTTTAAGCATTCGCTCAACGTAACGGTATCAATTGTGCTCGTGTAAAACTGATGCCCAAGTGTGTGTTTGATTCTTCTTAGTTTGTAGAGATGGTTGTCACTTTTGTAGGAGGAACGCCAGTTATGCCTCCTAGAATGATACCCCTTCCATTCTTTGTTGTGCTAAGGTATTCTGCCGCGATGAGCATCACCGTACTTCCCGCAATCTCGCTCATGGCGCGAACTATAGGGATGCCTCCCACTTTGTCCTCAATAAATTCGTAGGCCAATGAAGTCACTCGCTTTTTTAACAATGCGTTGATTCTCTCACTACTTAAGTAGCCCATCTGTAAAGCAGAGATCAGCGTTTGATCAGGTCTGAAATACTCCAACTCTTCCACTGTGGGTGGCTCAATCTTAAGAATAATATCTGCTTTGTAAACTTCAGAGGGTGAATATGCAATTCTGGCGCCTACCTCACTGTACTGCTTGTCGCTAAATTTAGAACCCTCACCCGCTTTTGTTTCCACCCACACTTCATGACCATTACTAACCAATAATTCTACTGCATCAGGTGTCAAACTAATACGGCTCTCCTGTAAAGAAATCTCTCTGGGAAGACCAATGAAAAATGATCTTTTCCCCCTCTTTACGCTGAGTAATTCTTCCTGAGGATACAAGCTTGATTTTGCCAAAGCCTCAAAGCCGGTCTTTTTCTTTTCAGTGCCTGCCATAGTTTATCGCGCGACTGGTTGGGTCGCTTATTTGTAGGGTTATTTCAAAGTAGTGATCTGGAATCAACGATGGGATTTTTTCTGCCCATTCTACCAAACATATATTGCCAGATTCAAAATACTCGTTCACTCCAATATCATACGCTTCCAATTCAGACTTCAAACGATAAAAATCAAAGTGAAAAATAGACTTGCCTTGTGATGTTTTGTATTCGTTAATAATCGAAAAGGTAGGGCTTGACACGACCTCACTTACTGACAACTCTCTACAAATAGATTTCACCAAGGTTGTCTTTCCGGCACCCATTTCGCCATTGATCAACCAAACCGATAATCCTTTTGCCGACCTAATAATATCCTTTGAAATAGTATCCAGGTCTTGTAGTCCAAAAACCTTGTCCAATGTAGCAAGTTCTGATTTAGCCATTTTTCGAAGATAGTGAAATTACCGGAATGATCATTTCTTCCAAGCTCACCCCACCATGCTGAAAGGTGTCTTTGTAAAAGTTAACGTAGTAATTATAATTATTAGGATAAGCGAAAAACTGATCTTCAATAGCAAAAACATAGGTAGTCGACATATTCGCTTTTGGCAGAAATAGTTTCTCCGGCTTCAATCCCTCCATGACTCGATCTCCTTCATAATTAAGATTCTTACCTTGTTTGTATCTCAAATTAGAGTTCACCGCTTTGTCTCCGATAATCTTAAAGGGCCGCTTCACGCGGATCGTCCCGTGATCAGTCGTGATGATCATTTTTACCTTTTTCTCCGATATTTTTTTCAAAATCTCGAATAGCGGAGAATGCATGAACCAAGACTTGGTGATTGAACGGTAGGCAGATTCTTCGGGCGCTAACTCCCGAATCATCGCCATGTCTGTTCTGGCATGCGAAAGCATATCTACAAAATTGTAAACGATCACATTCAGATTGTTGTTGAATAAATTGTTGACCGAGTCAAGTAAATCGCGCCCTTCTTCTAACTTTTTTATTTTATTGTAAGAGAATTTTACATTCACATTATTTTTCTTCAGCTGCCTAGCAAGAAACTCGTCTTCAAAATTATTTTTTGATTCGTCTTCATCTTCTCCCACCCATAAATCGGGGTGAGTTTTAACCATTTCGGAAGGCATCATTCCGCTGAAGATGGCATTTCTCGCGTAGGCCGTTGTGGTAGGTAAAATGGAGTAGTAGGTTTCTTCTTTATCCACATTGAAAAACTCGGCAATCATTGGTTCGATGACTTTCCATTGGTCAAACCGTAAATTATCAATGAGTACAAGGAAAGTTGGAATCGAAGGATTGAGTTCGGGTAAAACTTTTTTCTTTAGCAGCTGATGTGATAGCAATGGCTTGTCGATGTTGGGGTTGTTTAGCCAACTTTCGTAATTGCGCCTGATGAATTTACAGAAATTGCTATTCGCTTCTACTTTCTGAGACTCCAGCACTTCGGCCATATCGTGATTTTCGGCATCGTCCATCTGAAGTTCCCAGAAAACCAATTTCCGGTAAAGATCAGCCCATTGTTCATGGTTCATTTCATCCAAAAAAGCCATGCTAATCTTACGGAATTCCTGTTGGTAGTTGGAATTGGTTTTCTCAATCACCAGCCTTTTGTTGTCCAATATTTTCTTGATTGCCAAAAGAATTTGACTTGGATTTATAGGCTTGATAAGATAATCGTCAATCTTTCCGCCTATAGCATCCTCCATGATACGCTCCTCCTCGTTCTTCGTAATCATGATAACTGGCAAGTTGGGTTTGATCGACTCTGCCTGCTCAACGGCATCAGAGCCATTGTTCACAGGGGTAATATCGTACCCACGTTGTTGGAGAAAGAGAATGTGTGGCTTGAGCAGGTCTATTTCATCATCGGCCCACAAGATATTGTATCTTTGCATAGAACAAATTTTTCCGAATTTAAGAAATTTCGTTCCCTATTAAAACCAACTTGATGTTACTATCGGAAAGAAGCCTGGTTTTTTTCGTAGATCGATAGATTTCAACTAATTAGTATACATTAAAAGCGAGTTCTGAAAATGAACAAAAAGAAAATCATCAACGATCCGGTTTATGGCTTCATCTCCATTAGAAGCGAGTTGATCTATGATATCATCCAACACCCCTATTTTCAGCGCTTGCGCTACATTAAGCAACTTGGGCTGAGTAATTTGGTTTATCCAGGCGCACAGCATACGCGTTTTCACCATGCCCTTGGTGCTATGCACTTAATGGGGCGGGCCTTGGGAACATTGCGGGCAAAAGGAGTCGAAGTAAGTGAACAGGAACTGGAAGCCGCACAAATTGCCATTTTGCTCCACGATATTGGACACGGGCCACTCTCGCATACGTTAGAGCAAACGCTTTTGGAAGGCGTGCCCCATGAGAGCCTCTCTTACTTATTCATGAAATCGCTAAACCAGCAGTTCAATGGTCAACTTGAATTGGCGCTTCAGTTTTTTAGAAACAGTTACCCCAGAAAATTCTTTCACCAACTCATTAGTGGTCAACTCGACATCGATCGCCTGGACTACTTAAAACGCGACAGCTTCTTCACAGGGGTAATGGAAGGCACGATTGGAATCGATCGAATCATTGAATTACTGAACGTTAATAATGGAATGCTTGTGGTGGAAGAGAAAGGAATATTCAGCATTGAAAGCTTTCTACATGCCCGCAGACTAATGTACTGGCAAGTGTATTTACACAAAACATCCGTGAGTGCAGAAAGAATGTTGGTCAACCTGATACGAAGGGCACAATACCTTAGTCATGCTGATGACTCGCTACCGGCAAGCGAGCCATTGAAAGTATTCCTTAAACAAAACTATTCATTAGCCGAGTTTTCCACCCAGCCCGATCTGCTTGAAACATTTGGTCAATTAGATGATAGTGATATTTGGGGAGCCATTAAACTTTGGAGAGATCATCCAGATGAGATCCTATCAGGCCTATGTAACCGGCTTTTAATCCGAGAGTTGTTTCAAATTTCGCTGCGTGTAGACCCGATTACGAAAACGGAAATAGAGAAAGTGAGACAGGCGGTACATCAGTCATTCGGTATATTAAGAAAAGACGCCAACTACCTTTTCTCCTATGGCACAGTAAGCAATGAGGCCTACATAACGGGCGGCCAGCCAATCAACATTTTAACTAAATCTGGACAAGTGATTGATATCGTTGAAGCATCCGACTTACCCACTATTAGAGCAATGAGCAAAATCGTAGAGAAAAACTATTTATGCTGGCCTAAAAACATATATTTGTAGTTGCGCAAGTTTAGAAAAAAACTATGGAGTTTACTGTTTCGCAAATAGCTGGCATGCTAGGTGGGCAAGTAAGTGGAGATGGCACTCAGACTATCACTATGCTCGCCAAAATTCAGGATGCTAAAAAAGGGCAGATCGCGTTTCTCTCCAATCCGAAATACGAACAATTTATATATTCGACTCAAGCGAGTGCCGTCATCGTTAAAAAAGACTTTCAACCTAAGCGTGAAGTTGGTCCAGCATTGATTTTAGTAGACGATCCCTACAGTAGCTTTACAATTTTACTGGAAGAATACCATAAGCTGATCAGCTTTCAAAAGTCAGGCGTTGAACAACCAAGTTTTATAGGTACGAATACCACGACGGGCAACAACATCTATCGGGGAGCATTCAGTTACATAGGGAACAGCGTGAATATCGGTAATAATGTTAAAGTATATCCGCACGTATTTATTGGTGACAATGTAACGATTGGCGATAACACCATTCTTCACCCGAACGTAAAGTTGTATGCCCGATCTAAAGTTGGAAACAATTGTGTGATCCATGCGGGTACTGTCATTGGAAGTGATGGTTTTGGATTTGCACCACAAGCCGATGGCACTTATAAGACCATTCCACAATTGGGCAATGTGGTAATCGAAGATAACGTGTCCGTTGGAGCAAATACAGTTATTGACTGTGCTACTTTGTTTGGAGATTCCACAATCATCAGAAAAGGTGTTAAACTCGACAACTTGATTCAAATTGCTCACAACGTGGAAGTTGGACAGAACACTGTGATTGCAGCCCAAGCAGGTGTGTCAGGTTCAACGAAGTTGGGCGAGGGCAATGTCATTGCTGGCCAGGTGGGTATTGCTGGGCATCTGGAAATTGCCAACAAAACCAGTATTGGCGCGCAAGCAGGAATTTCAAAATCGATTAAGGAAGAAGGGCAGAAGATACTTGGCTATCCCGCATTTGATATAAAAGACTACTTCCGCTCCTACGCGGTCTTTAAGCGTTTACCCGATCTAAACGATCGACTGCGTACACTAGAAAAGCGACTTGACGATGGAATGCCAATGCATGGCGAAGGCTCCGAAAATGGCAATCACACAGAATAACTACTCATTTCCACTATTTTTTAATCAAAAAAGGCTCAATTACGCCCATTTAGCCTGATTCTTGGGATATCTACTAAATCTGGGTTAGATTTGCGAACTTTTTAAAATGCTAAATCACAAGCAGCAGACCATAAAAAAATCGGTCACTATTTCAGGAGTTGGCCTCCACACGGGGGTTCAAACCAATATGACCTTTTTGCCCGCAAAGCCAAATCATGGAATCAAGTTCCAGCGGATTGATTTACCTGGTTCACCTATTATTGATGCAGACTGCGACAAAGTTGTTGATGTTTCACGCGGAACTACCATCGAAGAGAGTGGGGCGCGAATCAGTACCATTGAGCATACCCTGGCTGCTTTGGTAGGGTTAGAGATTGATAATGTATTGATCCAACTTGACGGCCCAGAACCTCCGATCATGGATGGGAGTTCAATTCAGTTTGTCAATGTTCTAAAGGAAGCTGAGACTGAAGATCAAAATGCTCTTCGTGATTTCTTCGAAGTGCAGGACTCCATATTTTATAGAGAAACAGCGCGTAATGTAGAGATTGCTGCATTGCCTCTGGACGATTATCGTGTTACTGTGATGGTCGATTACAACTCACCTGTTTTAGGTAGTCAACACGCATCTATCACTAGTATTCAACAATTCGAAAAAGAGATTGCTTCCTGTCGGACATTTTGTTTTTTGCATGAACTTGAAATGTTGTACAAAAACAACCTGATCAAAGGAGGCGATTTGAATAACGCGATTGTAATTGTAGACAGAGTAGTAGAGCCGGATGAGTTGGACAACATTGCAAAGATGTTGAATAAACCAAAAGTTGAAGTAAAAAAAGAAGGCATATTAAATAATGTTGAACTGCGCTACAACAATGAACCTGCACGTCATAAACTGTTAGACATTGTTGGAGATCTTGCCTTAGCAGGTCGCCCCCTAAAAGCGCAAATATTAGCTGCCCGCCCCGGTCACGCGGCCAACGTGGCGTTTGCTAAAAAGCTAAAGAAATTGATGTTGGCCGAAGGGAAGAAGGGTGTGCCAAAATACAACCCATCATTACCTCCTGTGATGGACATCAATAAAATCATCAGCACGCTTCCCCACCGTTATCCTTTTTTGTTGATTGATAAGATTATCTATTTGGATAAAGAGCGGGTAGTGGGTGTCAAGAACGTGACCATGAATGAAAATTATTTTCAAGGTCACTTTCCTATGAACCCTGTCTATCCTGGAGTTTTGCAAGTTGAATCAATGGCGCAGATTGGTGGTATTCTAGTGCTCAACACAGTGCCAGATCCTGAGAACTACTGGACCTATTTTCTAGGGATAGATGAGTTTCGATTTAGGAAAATGGTCCTCCCTGGCGATTCATTGGTTATTCAATGCGACCTACTGGCTCCTATCAGAAGGGGTATCGCAAAAATGTCCGGAAGAGCCTACGTGGGCAACACTTTGGTTTGCGAAGGAACGATGACCGCAAGTATTGTTAGAAAAGATCTATGAGTTATCATCCACTAGCCAACATCCACCCAGATGCCAAAATTGGCAACAACGTAACCATCGAACCTTTTGCAACCGTGAAATCAGATGTTGTTATTGGAGATGGTAGCTGGATCGGCCCTAACGCAGTGATTTGGGAAGGAAGTCGATTGGGAAAAAATGTTAAAGTCTACCCAGGTGCATCTGTATCTTCCATTCCGCAAGATTTGAAGTTTGCAGGTGAAAAGACTGAGACACACATTGGTGATAACACAGTGATACGAGAATACGTCACAATTAGCCGTGGGACCACGGATAAGTTTAAGACAGTGATTGGCAGCGATTGTCTTCTAATGGCATATGTTCACGTAGCCCACGATTGTGTGATCGGAAACCACTGCATCTTGGTTAATGCGGTGCAAGTAGCCGGACACGTACAAATTGAAGATTGGGCCATCATCGGAGGATCTAGTGCTGTTCACCAATTTGTAAAAGTGGGCGCCCATGTAATGGTTTCAGGAGGTTCATTGGTTAGAAAAGATGTTCCCCCATTCACAAAAGCAGCCAGAGAGCCACTTACGTATTGTGGCGTTAATTCCATCGGCCTTCGCAGACGTGGTTTTGACACTGATAAAATCTCTGAAATCCAAGAAGTTTACCGCTACATTTTTCTAAAAGGTCTGAATAATGCCAAGGCGTTGGATCTGGTTGAAAAAGAGTTGCCGAATAGTACTGAGCGGGACTATATCGTGAACTTTATTCGCGGATCGGAGCGAGGTATCATGAAGGGCCTATCAAATGGCATTGGGTCATTTGAATGAACATCACAGCCACTGAACTAAGCAAGCGTTTTAACAGAGAGTGGATATTCCACAAACTTTCTTACCGATTTGAGTCTGGTAAGACCTATGCCCTAGTGGGGCCGAACGGCTCCGGAAAATCAACGTTGCTTCACATCTTAACAGGTCAAGTGCCGCCTACTGGTGGTACGCTAAACTTTGAAAATGATTTGGGTAAAGTGGACAGCCACGAAGTGTACAAATCGATGGTTATCGCAGCGCCATACATAGATTTGATCGATGAATTTACGCTCAGCGAAATGGTGAAATTCCACTTTTGCTTTAAGCAAATTCGTGATGGTAATACGATTGATGAAGTGATCGACAAAATGGAGCTAACGCACGCACGCCACAAAACTGTTTCTACCTTTTCTTCCGGCATGCGCCAGCGTCTAAAGCTGGGTCTCGCATTCTTGTCAAAGTCTGACGTGCTTTTTCTGGATGAACCGACATCTAACCTCGATCAAAAGTCGATTGACTGGTACTGGAAAAATCTAACACACCTAATTGGTAAAAATTTGATCATAATAGCATCAAATCAGGAGATGGAATATCCGTCAACTGCTGAAAAAGTCGATATTTTGAATTACAAAAAGGGTTACAAAGCATGATATCGCAACATTAAAGGTTAGTTTTGAGTATTATTTTGATAAAATACTTTTGTCTTTTTCTTTACTAATGCCTTTTTTGTAAGTTTAGGAGTTCAATTTTAAAAATTACTTCGTTGAGGATCAATTCTCACGAAGGTTGACGAAAGATTAATTAAACATTAGCGCATGAAATCATTCAAACTCATTTTACTTTTTCTGTCCGTTGGGATACTTTTTACTCTTACAAACTGCGGCAGCGATAGCAAACCAGCAGAACCAATTGCCGACCAGCAATTGACCAAGCTTTCAAAAACCTGGAAGCTTACTTCAGTTACATTGGATGGAAACGCAGTAACTACTCCAAGCTATTCGGCCTTTCAACTTGTTATTTCAGGCACAAAAGGAGCGACCTCTTTTGGGTACACCACTGCGGGAAGGCCTTCGCTAAGCCCATGGAAAGCCAGCGGAACTTGGGCTTTCGTGAAAGATCAAGAGGCTACGTTAATTACCCGCGATCCGGACAGTTCTAACGATAAGTTAGAAATGGCGTACGCGGTAGATGAGAGTACATTGCAAATTACTTTCGGTTTTCAGGGTGCCGGATATACTAGAGTTGATCAAGTGAAAGGGAATTGGGTTTTTAAATTTGGTCTTTAACAGACACGAAAAATACTTCAAAGCCCCGCTAAGGGGCTTTTTTTATGCAAAAGATGTCAATTGAAACTGTTCGAGTTTTGTATATTTGTTAAGTGGATATCTAAATCGAGCCGCACACCCTACAAAGAGCTGTCGAAAGAGGCGCCTCTAAGTCAGAAATCATAGAAACTCTTGAAAATGGCACTGGATTGATTGGCAAGAAAGGGAGACTCGGGAAAACCAAAGTTTTTAGTTTTCGAGAATTTAGAAATGGCAAATACTATGAAGAAAAAAAACTTGAAGTGTATTTTATCGTCCAAAATGATACAATCATCACCGTCACGGTTTATGTTTTTTATGGAAAATTTTGATTATGACAATACATTATAACAGCCAAACAGACCTGCTTTACTTAAGGTTGGAACAAGAAGATCATTCAATCACCAATAAGCGAATCAGTGAAGATATTGTTCTTGATATTGGAAGTGACAATAAGATTATTGGTATCGAAATCATGGATGCCTCTCAACATGTCAACCTTGAAAAGGTAATGCCTATCGAGTATACAAAGGCTTCGTAGTTGATTTACTTCAAAATCACCACAGTTATCCCATCCCCTCCCCGATCCGCATGCTCATCTTTAAAAGAAGCGATTTGCTTTGTCCTTTTCAATTGCTCTCGAATTACCTTACGCAGAACCCCTTCCCCCTTGCCATGCAAAATCTTAAGTTCGCCCTGACCTAGTAAAATTGCATCGTCTAAAAACTGATCTAAAATCGCGCCTACTTCTTCTACCCGTTTTCCTCGAACATCTAATGTCGATTCAAAAAAAGATTGTTTTTCCAGTACGTTTATGCCGAAGGAACGAGCTCTTTTTGCTGATTGACCTGCATCTACCAAATCGCTTCTGACCAACTGCGAAAGTTTAAGGTGAGATTGAAGATTGCCAAATTGCACCACGGTGCCATTTCCTTTAATGGAGAGCAACGTCCCCGTCACCTCCTGGCCTATCATCCGAACCCGATCACCGACTTTCAATGTAACATCCGTGGTTAGTTTCAACGCCTTATTCTCTGGTTGGACTTTAGTGGCCAGTTCGTGCAGCCCCGCCCGCACTTTTCTAGTCTCCTTCTTCTCCGCTTTGTTTTCTTGTATGTGCCGGATCGTCTTTTCAATCTCACGATTTGTCTCTTTCAATAGATAGGCGGCCTCGGTCTTTGCCTTGTTCAGTATTTCCTTTCTTTTCAATTCCAACTCTGTACTGAGTGCCTGGTACCGCTGTAGTTCTTGCTCCAACTTCTTTTCGTTGAATTGAAAATCTCTCTGTTTTTTTTCCATCTGTTGCTTTTCTTCAGCGACTGACTTCATCAATGTCTCTAATCCGATAAGCTCACCTCCGATCAATTGTTCTGCCCGCTGCAAAACTCCATCTGGTAGCTTGGACTTTCGGGCAATCTCCAACGCAAAAGAGCTACCCGGCTTGCCAATCTCGAGCGTAAAAAGTGGTTCTAATTGCTTAGTATCAAAACGCATCGACCCATTTCGAACACCCGTTCTTGTTTCAGCAAACAGCTTCAAGTTATAGTAATGAGTAGTGGCAACTCCCCACACTTTCTTGTCAACCAGCCCCGACAGAATTGCCTCCGCAATGCCCCCACCAAAATTAGGATCAGTACCCGAACCTAGTTCATCCAATAATACCAATGTATGATGGTCTGAATTGTCTAAGAAGAATCCCATGTTCTTCAGATGACTGCTATAGGTACTTAAATCATTTTCCATCGACTGTTGATCGCCAATGTCGATGAAGATGTTTTTAAAAATACCCATGCGCGACCTATTGTACAGCGGCACTAGTAGTCCGCATTGACACATGTATTGGATTAACCCAACGGTTTTTAGACACACCGACTTACCTCCTGCGTTAGGTCCTGACACCAACAAGAACGAATCTTGATCGGTCAACTCAATGTCCAGCGGAACCACTTTCTTTTTTCCTTTCAGTGATAAAAAAAGCAAGGGATGGCGAGCTTGTGTCCACAAAAGTGTAGGGTTAGCATTCAATTCCGGCAAATCCGCATCTAACTCCAATGCCAGTTTTGCCTTCGCACGAATCAAGTCAATCTGCCCTAGAAAAACGTAAGCTTTTTGAATTTCTGAAAGGTGCTGGCGCAATAAAGTGGTAAGCACTTTCAGCACCTTAATGACCTCCCTCCGCTCAGCAAAAAACAAGTCACGTATCTCATTATTTGCCTCCAATACTTCTGAGGGCTCCATGTAAATTGTTTGGCCGGTAGCCGACTCATCCAAAATAAGGCCTCGTAGTTTTCGTTTATGCTCCGCCAAGATCGGGATCACTAGTCGCCCCTCACGTATAGTTGGTGATGCTCCTTCTGGAACCCAGCCTTGCGAAGAAGCTTGCCTGAAAAGTTGTTCAGTTAAACGTCTAACCTTGCCCTCTTCATCTCTCAATAATTTACGAATCCTGGCTAACTCAGGACTTGCCTGATCGCGCAAATGACCGCTCTCATCAAATTTTGACTGAATCGATTGGACTAGCTGTCTGGAGAGTCTAACATCCGAGGAAAGTTGAAAAAGGTTTGGATAATTTTCCCTATTCTTTTCCAGGAAATCAGTCGCCTCCAAAATGGTATGAAAAGATAAAAGCAACAAACGAAAACTATCTTCTTCGATAAAGCTTTCTTCAATAGAAATCGTTGGATAGAGTTCGGTGGGATCGTTATAATGAGATGAGGGAAATTGCTCCCCCTTAACAAAAAGTTGTTTAAACTCATCACATTGAAGAAGCAAGCGTTGGACAATTTGAAATTCGGAGGAAAACTCAATAGCTTCTACATTAGCCCTTCCCAATGAGCTAAGGCAATACGTTCTTAATTTTGTCCGTATCTGGTCAAATCCAATTTTATGCTCAAAATCATCTGGGTAAATCATTCGTGAGTTGTTCGTTGTTCGCGCAAACTCAACGAATCGATCAAAGCATCGTACACCTCTTCCATTTCCTTGGGGTGGTCTCCGTAGTATTGATAGGTCTTTTTCAACGAAGAATCTGCTAAATGAAATTTTTGCATCAACTTTTGTTCGTAGGGATAAAACAATTTGATCGCTGAGTCTTTGGGGATGGGGAGATTATCAGCTCTTGCTTCGGCAAGGTACATCTCTATCAAAAAGGTCGTTAGCTCCTTTTTGCCTAAAACATCTTTATCCCTACTCCTCTCTTGCTCTTTTTGGCAACTTGAAAACGAAACGAAACATAAAACTAACAACAGCCCAAATTGTCTCATAAATTTTTGTTCAACTTCTATGATGCCCAGATCAGCAAAATTGGAGCCACGAAATTACAAAACTACTACAGAACCTTGCCGAACTCCCCTTCAAAAAATACCTGGCGACTAGCTTTGTCTGACGGTATTTCACCGATAAAAGGTGAAAAGGTCAATGACGGATTAAATAAATCGTTTTCTTATTTTTGAGGTGTTACTTAAAAAGCTGAGAAAATACGAAATCCAAATTCGCAAGGCTGTCAATAGCCAGATGCAGGGGGATTTTCACTCAATTTTTAAGGGTACTGGCCTTGAGTTCGATGACGTTAGGCCTTATCAATATGGTGATGATATCCGATCCATTGACTGGAATGTATCGGCCAAAGGACATGGCACATTTGTGAAGACATTTAAGGAAGAAAAGGAGCAAACTATCTTCTTCATTCTGGACGTTAGTGCATCTCAAGAAATAGGCAGTCCTGGAAAAACAAAGGTTGACATCGGAAAAGAAATTTGTGGGGTTTTGGCTCTTTCAGGGGCCAAGGAATCCAGCCAGATTGGCCTGATCTGCTATTCAGACGAGCGGGAAAAATTTATTAAACCCAAAAAAGGGATTCAACAGGCTTACGATATCATTAAAACCAATCTTTCCAAGGCCATTTCGTTCGCACTCAACTCCATTAAACGAAGAAGCGTTATCGTCATGATTTCTGATTTTATTGACGAAGGTTACTACCATAACTTAAAGTCTTTGGCACGAAGACATGATTTGGTGATGATTAAGATAAGTGACAAAAGAGAAACAGAACTGCCAAAGCTTGGCATTATCCCAGTGCTCGACAAAGAATCAAAAAAGACGCTTTGGGTCAATACCTCATTTGGTGGATTTCGCGAAGCGATCTCCTCGCACCATGGTTTACGTGAAAAAGAGTTGGCCGAATTTAGTCGAAAGCATCAAATCAATTTTATTTCAGTGGACACGAATGAAGATTTTGTTCCCAAATTGTTAAAGCTGTTTAAAGTGAGGAATAAATCATTTAAAAGTGTCTAAGCGATTTCTAATTTCCGTTTTTTGCATTCTTACTTCTTTATCTATTTCCGCACAAGAAGTAAAAGTAACGGGGCGATTTATACAAGACAGCGTTCGCCTGGGACAACCCGTATCTTTCTACCTAACTGCCCATTATCCGGCAACGGCAACTATTCTTTTTCCTGATTCTACTTATTCTTTTGCGCCCTTTGAGTTTCAAGAAAAGTCGTTTGTGCCAACCAGCACGAAGCAAGGATTTAGCTAAAAGACTGTGTAACTGTATCTTCAAACACCGACACATTGCTATTTTCGAGATTGGTAAAAAATCTGCCCGACACAGTACAACTGGCGAAGATGCCCCTAAAAACAAATACCAACTATTTGAAAGTTTCTTGGTTATTAAATTATCCAATTCTAATAATTGTTGGTGCGATTCTGTTGATCCTACTCATCGTAGGCTGGATTGTTTTCCGCAAACGAATAAAGAAATATTTCCAGCTAAAAAAACTTACAAAAAATCACCAGACGTTTTTGAACCAACTCAATACAGCAGTAGAAAAATTGCAATCAAACTTCTCGCCTCGGGCAACAGAATCGGCTTTATTATTATGGAAGAAATACCTGGAGAATCTGGTCGACAAACCCTATACTAAGTTTACCACAAAAGAGATTAATGAACTAGAAAAAGACGAACGGATGATTCAGTCGTTGGCTTCCATAGACCGGATGATCTACGCCAATCAACCAGATCAAATCGATCATTTTGCCGATTTGAAGAGCTATAGCGAAGATCAGTTTTACAAAAAACTAGATGAGATAAAAAATGGATAGCTTTTTAGATCCGTGGTATTCATTGGAATGGTTCACTCCTTCGGTGCTGAAAGGCTTCACCTGGGAGAACCAACTATTTCTTTATGGCCTGTTGGCGATACCTTTTGTTTTCATACTCCGTTGGCTATCGCGTTATTATTTGAATCAAAAACTTCCCGTTGCCCTGGTAAAAAGTGATTTAAAAAGTTCCCCGCTAAATCTCATTCGGTTTTTTCCAGAGCTCGTTTTGTCCATTGTTATTGCACTCCTACTGATCGCCCTCGCGCGGCCGCAACGCACGAATGAAAAAGTTGAGCAATGGACGGAAGGAATCGACATTATGATTGCGTTAGATATATCTCAGTCGATGCAAATCGAAGACTTCAAACCCAACCGGCTAGAGGCGGCCAAGGACGTTGCGCGTGATTTTATTAAGGGAAGAAAGCAAGATCGAATCGGATTGGTTGTCTTTTCAGGAGATGCGTTTTCACTTGCGCCACTTACCACGGACTACGACTTATTAAAGAACTACCTCAATGATATCAGTTTCGAAATGATTGAGTCCCGAGGCACAGCGATTGGTAGTGCGCTTGCCGTAGTAACCAATCGAATGCGCGAGTCTGAATCAAAATCGAAAGTTTGCATCTTGATTAGCGATGGTGATAATACAGCCGGTAATATTGATCCCATTACTTCGGCAGAATTGGCGGGAGCTTATAACATTAAACTTTATACAATTGTCGTAGGCCAGGAAGGGATGGTTCCTTTTGGAAAAGACTTTTTTGGCCGACCTCAAATGGTGGAAAATACGGTGGATGAAAGCACCATGCGCAAAATCGCTGAAATTGGTGGGGGCGAGTTCTTCCGCGTTACGGATAATGAAGCCTTAAAAAATGTTTTTAAAAGAATCGACCAGTACGAAAAAGCGGAAATTAAAGAAAGCCGCTTTAAGGACACTTCAGATTTCTATTTTATCTATCTGAAATGGGCGATTACTTTTTTCTTGTTATGGATCTTGCTGAAGTCGTCTTTCTTGAGTAATGTTCTACAGGACTAAATTTATTTCACTCGGAATCTAAAACCAGCGTAGACCGTAGCCCCAAAAATAGGTCCCCAAATCATCGAGGTATCAAAGTGTGGTCCAAAGGGCGCATTCGCGGCTACAATTGGATTTGCGACCGTAAAGTTGTTTAGATTCTCACCACCTACATATACACTCCACTTATCACCAAAATCTTTGGTCACTTGCGCGTTCATCAAATAGTAGGGCTCTGATTGAGGTGGTAATTGATGGATGATGGGATTTGTTTCCATATCAGGTAGTCGTTGAATACCGATTCGGTTCAATGTCCAATCAAATGACCAGTTGTTTTTGGTTTTGTAAGCCAGATTGATAAACGCTCTGTCGCGTGGCACCATCGGTCGTTGCAATCGTCCATTTAGATAATCTGTTTGTACATCCAACCAACGATACGCAATTCTAACATCCAACCGCCTTGCCAATTGGTAGTCCACCTGCATTTGAAGACTATGTGAATACGATTTACCAGCGAGCCCAAAGAAATTGATCTCCTGTGCATTTCTATCCCAATCCATCACCACTTGATTGGCGAAGTCAGTGAAGAAGTAATCCACACTAATGTTTCCAGGTCGATAATCGATGGTAAAATCTTGCTGCAGTGTTAACCCATAGTTCCATGCATCGTCAGGCCGAAACCCATACGCATTGTTTGTTTGACGGTTAGAGAGAACTACAGAACGAGAAGAAGCTAGAAAAGCAGAATTTTCGGCAATGATGTTAGCCAACCTCCAGCCTCTGCCAAAAGAAGCCCGAAGAACAGTTCTTTCGGTGAGATTATACTTGGCGTGAAGTCGTGGTATCCAATAAATCCCAAACAAATTATGATAGTCTGCTCGTAACCCGGCCACCACAGAAAATTTCTTCAAATCATCGTAGGAATATTCGAAAAAGGCACCTTTGACTTGCTCTGTCCTGCTAAAGTCATTCTGATTTGTATTGCTGTTGATCCCCAATGTTTCAATATAACGATCATACAAAAAACTCAACCCTGTTTTAAACTTGTGAGAGGTATTACTGATAATCGACTGATAAATCAAATTGGCATAGGCCGATTCTTCGTTTGCATTATGCACATTAAATCCAAAATAACTATCATGTACATGCCGGAGCGCGCTTAACTGGAGACCAAAACTCTTATAAGGTTTTGCCGGAAATTGATAGCCTAACTTTCCCACCACTTCTATTCGCTCAGTATTAATTTCCAATCCATATCGATTAGTCGTGAATTTATCTCGCTCAGTACTGTACCCGGTTTGCCCCCCCAGTTTTAGATCATTTAAGTATTTAAAGGAAACTTGTCCGAGCCATCCGTTAGAGTTATACACCCAACGATTCAAAAAATCCACCTGTTGCCCGGTAGGGAAATCTAAAAACGAATCTTTATTCTGATCGATTTCCAACGGACGCATACTGCCATGAAGCAAAAAAGTAGTTGCCCACTTTTTTGAAACTTGAGCGGTCACTATCGTGTTAGCTTCTGTTCTGCCTGTGTTGTTGACGTAGCCGTTGACATAAAGCTTGTCGCTTTCTTGCGGTTTCTTCAACTCAACATTGATTTGGCCAGCAATGCTTTCATGGCTGTTAACTACCGAGCCAACGCCTTTTGTCACCTGAATGGAATTAATCCAAGTACCAGGAATAAATTGAATCCCCTGACTCGCGGCCAATCCGCGAACACCCGGCATGTTTTCAATAGATATCAACGTATTGGAGCCTGAGAGCCCCAACATTTGTATTTGCTTCGTTCCCGTTAGTGCATCGGTAAAAGCTACGTCCACCGATGGATTGGTTTCAAAACTTTCCGATAGATTACAACAGGCAGCTTTGAATAACTCCTTCTCACTCATTTCAATGACGTTGATGCCAGAACTCAGATTTGCGACCGTGGTAGGCTTCCATCCTTCTACCACCACCTCTTGCAATACCTGATCTGATTTCAACTCAACTCGTATGCTGGTTTGATCACTCACCAAAATAGTATCCGGTCGATGACCAACAAAGCTTATGATTAGTCTATCGTTTCCCTGAATGCGATCAATCAAGAACACGCCATTGTCGCGCGTGGTAACGCCTTGCGTGGTTCCCAGCCAATAAACATTCGCACCGGGTAGAGGTTGATCTTTACCCGCGAGGTCCTTCTCAACTACGAGGCCTAGTATTTTTTGTGCTGATGCACCAATCGGCCAAGCGAACGCTAAAAAGCAAATTAAAAAATGTTTCATAGTTCGTTGCCCTAGTGATCGTCTTTCATCTCGTGGTCACGATATAAACAACAAAACGGAAGAGACGCATAGGTTTCATCCTTTGCTTTTACCTTGTCGGTATCATGGCCAACCTTGGCTACAATTTCATGAATCTGCTGTTCTGTAATCTTAGACGAGTTGTAGACTACCTCGAGTTGTTTGGATTTAGAATTCCACTCGGCTTTTTTAATTCCTTTGTGATCTAATGCCGTCTCTATACGCTTCTTACACA
>VYLZ01000013.1_pt1 | contig 134429 bp, 116 predicted proteins | sample 5115361 | NCBI WGS metagenome assembly VYLZ01 (sample SAMN12291805, study PRJNA351875) | freshwater metagenome | isolation source: freshwater lake | place: USA: Michigan, Sixteen Lake | collected 2013-08-07 | reverse complement strand
CCGCCACTAGAGTATTACTACCCCCGTTCGACTTGCATGTATTAGGCCTGCCGCTAGCGTTCATCCTGAGCCAGGATCAAACTCTCCATTGTATAAGAGCTTGATGCACTTGAACTCAAAGAAAATTGAACTTACCTTGTCTTTTAAGCTGCATAACAAATCTTACAAAATGCTAAGTAGCATCTTGCAACCTTTGATATTATGAATTCAAAGAACGTTAGCTCCGTAGCTGTATATCGTTTGTCGTCCGTCGGTTGAGCTTACGCTCTTCCTAAGTGTTTTGCCGACATCGTTTTCAAAAAAGCGGATGCAAAGATAACCGGGTTTTTTCGTTTTGCAAGCAACTTTTTGAAAATATTTCTAAAGTTGTTCGTATTCCCTTCCTCTCTGCAAATGGGTTACAAATGTAGCAAGAAGGGCTAAGCCCCCAGCCGCTACTTCCTCGCTTGTGCATATTTCCATCCATTCGTGGATAACCATGCACCCTCTCCACACCTGTTGTATGTATTTTGGGTGCTGCGCTAGTACTGCTAGGCTTTGTCTTGAAAAAGGCAAACTATTTTTGGCGAGCACCTACCAACACCCTATATTTGCGCCTCCAAAAAACGATACAAATCGTTGATTCTACTTGGTCCGGTAGTTCAGTTGGTTAGAATGCTGCCCTGTCACGGCAGAGGTCGCGGGTTCGAGTCCCGTCCGGACCGCGAGAGAAAAGCCCCAATGTTGGGGCTTTTTTGTTTGGCCCTATGCCCCATCCCCGATTTTCATGAACATCGCCAGATTTGTTTAAATTTAAGGAGAGTCAAATAGTCAAGCTCCAACAATTAATGTTCTGGACATGGAAAAGCCGCTCGAAAACCTAGATAATCGTATACAGTCCATTGACATAATGCGGGGCGTGGTTATGGTGTTGATGGTATTAGACCATACACGCGAATTTTTTCATACAGATGTTCTTCTTTTCGGCGCTACGGACCTGACCAAGACCAACGTGCCTACCTTTTTGGTACGTTGGATAACGCACTTATGTGCGCCTACTTTCGTACTGCTTACCGGGGTCGGAATATATCTGCAAGGCAGGCGAACAACCAGGCCCGATTTAACTAAGTACCTTCTATCACGTGGAATTCTTTTTATCCTGCTCGATCCACTTTTAATCGGATTTGGTTTCAATTTCGATATCCAGTACCATGTGTTATTCTTCGGGGTGGTGTTTGCCCTGGGTGTGTCGATGCTATGCATGGCAGTTTTGATATATCTGCCTAGACTGTGGGTTCTGTGTATTGCTTTGGCAGTAGTGTTTGGTCATAATCTACTAGATTCTCTTACCATAAACCAAACACCAACCTTGTTTTGGCGATTTTTTCACGGCGGTGGTACTTACGATGTAGGTGAACACCGGTTTCTTCTTATTGTATATCCAATTGTGCCATGGCCATTTGTGATGGCCTTGGGCTGGGTCGTGGGCGGTCTATACCAGGCACCACCCAGCAAGCGTGTTCGGTTGCTTGTACTCTATGGCATTCTTGCACTCGTTTGCTTTGCTTTGTTGAGAGGATTCAACCTGTATGGCAACCCATCCCTTTGGGTGCCACAAGCAAGCAGAATTTTTTCCTTTCTTTCCATTCTTAATGTGGAGAAATACCCACCATCCTTGGCCTACCTTTTGGTGACCCTTGGTCCAGCGCTACTGTTACTTGCAGCCTTAGATAAAGTTAATCTTACCAAATCTCACCCCATATTGCTTTTTGGCAGTGTACCAATGTTTTTCTATATCATCCACCTTTTCATTATTCACCTTTTACAGGGAGCTTTAATTTGGATACGGGGTATTTCTGTTTACTGGTGGATTTGGGACCCCAGTTGGCCGAAACCGGTGCCATTTGTTTTACCCAATCTTTTCCCGCTATGGGGAGTGTGCCTTACAGCACTTGTAGTATTGGGGCTGTTGTACTTTCCTTGTAGGTGGTACCGTACTTTCAAAAAAAACGAAAACGCCCCAAGGTGGACAGCTTACATCTAACTATGATCAACCATGTCGGACGGTATAACCCGTCCTGGTTTGCGGTGTAAAAGTCATAGGTGTCGGTAATCCTAGCTTTGCAATACATGCCACCGTTTGCTCCTTAAATCAGATATCACACCCCGCATTCCCATAGATGCCCACTCTCTCCCTCATCATCCCCTGCTACTTTGACGACGCACTGGTGGCCGACACCGCCGCCCGCTTACGCGCGTTAGAGCCTGCGTTCCCCTCGGATACAGTGTTAGAGTATATATGGGTTGATGATGGCTCTACTGACGACACTTGGAAGGCGCTTCAGGCTTTGAAGGCATCGCAGCCCGAACGCAACCGCATCATCCGCCTGGCGAAGAACGTGGGCTCCTACACCGCGATTGTGTGTGGCATGGCGCACGCCACTGGCGACTGCTGCGCCGTCATCGCCTCCGACCTGCAAGACCCGCCCGAGCTGCTGCCTCAGATGTACAGCCATTGGCACAGCGGCTTCAAACTTGTAATTGCACACCGGCAAGGCCGGAAAGAGGGCTGGCTCACAAAAGCACTCGCTACTACCTTTCAGCATCTAATTCGGCGATTCGCCCTGCCCAATTTGCCGCGTGGTGGTTTTGACTTTGTGCTGTTCGATGCATCGTTAAAGGAAGTGGTGGTGCAGCTCCAGGAAAAAAATACAAACTCACTCTACCTCCTGCTCTGGACAGGGCACACCTATGTGAGTATCCCATACACAAGGCAGCCTCGCACTACCGGAAAGAGCAAATGGACACTATCCAAAAAGTTAAAGCTGTTTGTAGATTCTTTTGTTGCTTTCTCTTTTTTCCCAGTTCGACTTATTTCCACCATCGGATTGTTGCTGGGCATACTGGCCCTCGGGTATGGAGTTTTTGTAATCATAGCGAGGCTCACAGGTATGATTACAATTGAAGGCTGGACGGCACTTATGGTGGTGCTGCTCTTTGTTTCAGCGTTTCAGATGATAGCGTTGGGCATACTGGGCGAGTACATCTGGCGCGTTTTAGACCAGGTGCGTGGCAGGCCTAACTACCTGGTATTGGAAAAGGAACTTTAGCATTTGTCCGCCACGTTACAGCACTATTCTCTTTCATCTTGCGTTATTAGCACAATGAAAATGAATGGCTTACTGCTGTGCCTCACGCTACTTTCAGCAGCCTGTAACCAGGCACAGACTCCAAAACAAACAAAACAAACTATGAGCAATCCTACTTCTACCAAAACTGAAGTAGCCACCTTTGGGAATGGCTGTTTCTGGTGCACCGAGGCCGTGTTCCAACAACTGAATGGTGTAGATAAAGTTGAGTCTGGCTACTCGGGCGGGCAGGTAGTGAACCCTACCTACAAGCAGGTATGCACTGGCACTACCGGCCATGCCGAAGTATTGCAGATTACCTACGACCCTGCAGTTGTAAGCTTTGAAACCCTGCTTGAAGTATTTTGGAACACGCACGACCCAACAACACTAAACCGACAAGGCAATGATGAAGGGCCGCAGTACCGCTCTGCTGTTTTCTATCATAACGACCAGCAGCGCCAAACTGCAGAAGCGTACAAAAAACAACTGGACGCTTCTGGTGTTTTCTCAAAGCCTATCGTTACTGAGATTACTGCATTCAAGCAGTTTTACAAAGCTGAAGATTACCACCAGAACTATTACAAAGACAATCCGAACCAACCCTACTGTGCTTTTCTCATTCGCCCCAAAGTAGAAAAGTTCCGTGCGCAGTTTAGTAATAAGCTAAAACCTGAACTGGTAAAGTAATTTTGTAACGATTCACTAGCAATTGAAAGAGCCAGGCAAATGCCTGGCTCTTTTCCTTAAAAAAGTAAGCTATCGGTCGGCTTTCTCCACCGTTTTACTTTTACACCTGTTTTAGCCATAAGCCTGTCAATGAAGTACCCGGCCAGGTCAGGGCAGTTTAGCTTGGGGCTGGTATGCACGAAAAAATACACTGCGTGTATGCCCTGCTTTAACCATTGGTCTATCCTGTTTACCCATGCATCTAGTCGCTGATAATCTGTAGCGTGCAGATTATTGCCCGTGAAACGAATGAACGCCATAGGAACCGTAAGCCGCATGTGCACTACATCTCTCCTCCCGGCGGTGTCGGTTATTACGGCCAGTGCGTTGAGTGCTTGGGCAGTATCCAGCCAGGTACGCCCTTCGCTGGTAAAGTAACCTTGGTGACGCATCTCTACGGCTACGGGCTGACTGCCGCGGTACTGCCGTAGGAACTCACTTACATCTGGCAGCCTCTTCGGACCAAAGTTTTCTGAGAATTGTAGTAATGACGGGCCCAGGTGTGCGCCAAGGCGCTCTACACGCCGTACAAATTCCTTTGCTTCATTGATTTTAACCAGCGGCCCTCCGTAGTGCGTTATCGTCTGCGGGAATTTTACACAGTACTTAAATCCCGGGGTCGCTGCCAATGCCCATGTTTCTACTTTTTCTTCGCTGGGCATGTTATAGGCTGTAGCGTTCACCTCTATGCCGTTGAACTGCTGCACATACTCGGGTAGAAACTCGCGGCTCTTTTTCCCCTGCGCATATACCTTACCCATCCACTCGGGGTGGTTCCAGCTAGGGCAGCCCACTACCACTGTCGGCTCGGGCACACGCGGTGCGCTAGCCAGTAGTTCTGCATTGTCCGGCGGGTCAGGCGGGAGGGTGAAGTCTACGCCATCTATATCGGGCAGTTTGCCAAAGTCCATAGCCCGAAACTACATAATCTATATGTAACTACCCGTGCTTTACTACTCCGCCAGCACACCCATTTTTCCTGTTTCATACTCCCGTATCGCATCCCAGATTTCTTTCTGTGTATTCATCACAAACGGGCCATAGCTAAACACCGGCTCACTGAGCGGGGTTCCAGCGAGAACAAATACATCGCTGGTTTCTGCTACCCCCGTTAGTTGTAGTTCCCCTGCCCCCGTGCTCCACTGTATCAGATGGCCGTCAGGTATCTGCTCGCCCCAGTTGCCCGCAGTGACGGTGCCTGTCATTACCTGCGCAATAACTGTGGGCACATCAAAGTGTAGTGCCACGCTGGCCCCAGCCTTTAGCTGCACATGCAATAGCGTCACGGGTGTCAGGAGTTCTATGGAAGATGCTTTATCCCCGTAACTACCTGCCGCTATTTTTATTGTAACACCCGGTGCAGGTTGTAGGCTTGGCATATCCGTGGCTTTTACTTCCTGGTGGCGTGGGGCATGGCCCTTGTCTTTAGCGGCCAGGTTTACCCAGAGCTGCATGCCATGCACGGTTCCGCCCGCTTTCTGAAAGTGTTCTGGCGGCCGCTCACTATGCACGATGCCGCTGCCTGCGGTCATCCATTGCACATCCCCGGGGCCTATCACTGCACGTGCGCCCGTGCTGTCGCGGTGTTCCACATAGCCCTCTAGCAGGTACGTTACTGTTTCAAAGCCCTTGTGTGGATGCGGGCCTACGCCACCCGGTGCTCCAGCTTCCTGCACAAAGGGGCCAAAATGATCCAGCATCAAAAAGGGATCAGCCTGAGTAAGGCCATCAGCAGGCAGGGTGCGGCGAATGGTAAAGTTTTCGCCTACATGCGCCTGCATGGGCTTGATTACTTGCCGTACACTACGAATAGCATTCATGACGATATTTGTTTGAACATATAACGCAACGCCTGGCCCGTTAGTGCCCCCTCCCTGGCGCTACTGCTTGTTGATCTCAAACACCACCAGTACTGCGGTTGCTTTATCAGTATGCGGCACCTCAAAGCGTACCGCCTCGCCCCCCTCATACTTTACCGTTTGCAAGGCCAGGCTGTTACCCAGGGCTTCGCGCAGCTTACCTTCATACGTAGCTGCACGGCTGCGTGTGGCTTTGTCGTTTATCGCTTTGTAGTCTATCTCTTGCTTGGTGAGCAGCACAGCCATGTAGTCTTTGCTGCCTTCATTGTCTAGCTGCATAGAATAGTCCTTGGGGAAAACCCGCCGCCCCACAATGCCGCAGTAAGGTGAGTGCTTCTCAGTGTAGGGGAATAGTACATAGCTGGTGCCGTTTGTTTCCTGGCCAAACACATAAGCATAGCACTCGGCCTGGTTCGTTACTTCTATCTTGAATTTGGTACCCTTGCGCAGTGTGGCAGCGGTTGCAAAGGTTTGCCCAGCCTTGTACTGCACGGGCAGGTGTTGCTGTGTTGCGTTGTCTATAAGGCCCACTGCGGCCTTAAAATCCACATCCGCTTTTTTACGGGCTGCTGCTACCGGATACAGGCCGTAAACCTCGCCACCCAGGCTATTGGTAAACTTTTCAAAGTCGCTGTATCGCATCCAGAAGTTGCCCTTATCCCCCCACTGGGTACCCCAGCTATTTTGAATCTGAAAAGCCCCACCTTCCAATTCATCATCGTAGCCGATGATGCACAAGGCGTGGCCGCCAAAGCCACTCTCGGCGCCATCGTTCACGATGCTGGCACCGCCACCGCGCTGCATAGCAGCATAGTCACGCTGGGTGGGCTGCCACATGCGCTTGCCCTGCATGTCGTAAAAACTGCCGCCCACCAGCATGCCCACAATAACCGGTGCTCCCTGCGCCAGGTTCTGCTTGATGGCCTGGAGGTCTGCGGCGTAATCGTCACCGTTCTTTGTCAGGCGATTATAACCTTTGATGCGGTATTGTGCAGCCTCTTGTTTCACCTGTGCCCTGGGCTGTGTAGCGCAGTCTTCATCGTTGTATCCAAAACTACTCAGCGGAGCCAGCCCCTGCTGCTGCGCAAGGTCTAGCGCATAGCGAATGCTGGTGCCCGTGCACTGCCCACGCGTGAGCTGGTTGTATAAGTAGGCAGGACTAAAGGCGATATCGTCAGGCCGCTGGCCCGTGGCTACAGCCTGCTGTATGGTACGGGCAGCGTAGGCAGTGGCCCACGCTGTGCAGGAGCCCTGGCGGCCCTGGTCACCGGCAGTAGGTGCATAGCCCTGCAAGTTCACCTTACCTGGTAACGCTACACCGTCGGCCAGCGTGAGTGCCTCAAACACCTGTGCTTTGTCAAACTCCTTTCTGTTCAGCTGGCAGCCCAGCCCTTTGTCGCTCTTCACTATGGGTGCATCGCTATCTTCACTGCTGCTGCTTACGCCACCCCCACCAAAGCCGCCAAAGAAATATACCAGCGCGGCTATCACCAGCACTGCAATGCCGATTTTAGGGTTGCGCACTAGCAGGCCAATTATTAAGCCAATTAGCCATCCACCCCCGCCACCACTACCCCCACCACCTTGACTATTGCCGCCACTGTTATTGGGTTCATCATCTTTTACGATACGTACGGGCATATGCGGCTGGAGTTAGGGTGAGTAAGAAGCTGAGTAAGCAAGTTTATCGAAAATTACTCTCCTTTCGCTTATTCGTCAACTCAGCTTTTGCTTCACATAGATTATCTCTTCCCGCCATACAGTTTCTCTGCCAGTTGCACCGCGTTGTATAGGTTCACTACCCCAGCGGTATTGCACAGCACACCAAAGTCAACGGTGGCTTTATTGGTTTTTGCATCTACCTCTTCCTCGCTTGCCTGCTGAGGAGGTATCACTTTCTGCCCCTTCATCGGCACCACACTCTTTACTATCAGTTGCTTCACCTGCGCCGCAGTAAGCCGGGGGTAGTAAGCCCGCAGTACTGCTGCAATGCCCGCCACTACAGGTGAGGCCATGCTGGTGCCGCTCTCGGGCTTGTAGCGCGGGCTGGTATAGGTACTGTTGATGTCAACACCCGGCGCAAACACATCTACCTCCTTGCCATAATTGCTAAACTCTGCCACGCATTCGGGGCAGGGCTTCCAGCTTATTGCACCCACCTCTATCCAGTTAGCTGCAAGCCCGCCCTGCAGGTAGCGGCGCGAAGGGAAGTGCGGCACGTTGTCAATATTCTCAGCTTCGTTACCACTACCATGCACTATCAAAACATCTTTGCTCATGGCATACTTTACTGCCGTATCCACAGCCGCTTTCTGTGGTGAGTACTTTTTACCAAAACTCATGTTAATCACTTTAGCCCCATTGTCAGCCGCGTAGCGAATTGCATTTGCCACATCTTTGTCGCGCTCGTCTCCATCGGGTACTGCACGTATGCACATCAGCCGCACGGCTCCGCATATACCCTTAATCCCTTCTGTATTGTTACGCACAGCTCCTACTATACCTGCCACATGTGTGCCATGCGAGGCATCAGTACCCGTTACATTCGGGTTGCCATACCCACGCTCTAAGGTATTCGCATAGGTATCACCTACCGTGCTTCGGCTATCATACTGTTTGTTTAGAGCATAGTTCAGCATCTTATCAAACTGCTTGCTGTAGGCATTCAGGGTTTCATCGTTCAGCCCATTTTCCCAGGCATTGAGTAAAAAATCTTTTGATGCAGCCAGCCGTGTGTCCGCACTCGCATCCAGTCTTCCCAGCCGCTCGGGTGTGAGTCTGTCACCTTGTATCGCGCCCTTTACTATTTTAGTTGCCATGGCGTACACAGTGTTCACCCGCTCAAACATGGTGAACTCCTGCTTGTTTTTGTCGAGCTGTTTGTCAAACTCCTTTTTAAGCTGGGCGTAATACGCGAAGTCCGCCTTTGAGGTTGCGCCAGGCCCTGCAGCTCCGTATTGCTTTTCTAGCCTTACCAGCTCGCGCGTAAACTCATAGGTATCGTATTTCACATTGCTGTCCTTGGCCCCGCCTATAAAGTTCCACCCGAATATGTCATCTGTGTAGCCGTTGTTGTCATCATCTTTCCCGTTTCCTGCCGTCTCTTTTAGGTTGCGCCACAAGTTCTCGCGTAAGTCAGGGTGGGTTGTGTCTACCCCGCTGTCAATAATGGCTACGGTTACAGGTGTTGGCATTTTGCCTACAAGTAGCTCAGTGTAGGCACGCTCTATGCTCACGCCGTACACACTGTCTTTGGCATAGTCCAGGTTGACCCAGTTCACCGGTGCCTCAGGTTTTCTGATCTGGGCGTATAGAAATCCAAAACCGCCAAGTAAGACCCAGGCAACTGCTACCAGTCTCACCAATACTTTTATTGCATACATATCTTCAAAAGTAAAAATACTGGACGATACTTTACCCCTAAAGTGGGATTCCGTTCCCGCTACTTTCACAGTAGTCTGGGTCTTGCTTTAGTGCGGAGGCAGGGTGTCTAGCAGTTGCATATAAGTTTTGGCCGCATGCTCCCAGCGGTAACGCTTGTAGATGGTGTCGGAGATGCTTTGCAGCATGTCATGCGCAGGTGGTGAACTCAGAAATGTATTGAGTACGCGCGCGAAACCTTGCTCATCCTTTGGGTCTATATGCCCTTCACCAAAAAAAACAAAGTCACCCATGGCTGTTGCATTGCTACATATGGTTGGCACCTTGCACGCCCCTGCCTCCAATGGCGGCAGGCCAAAGCCCTCCGCCAGCGAGGGGTACACCAGCACCTCTGCAGCTTGAATCAGTTTTACCAAATCGGCTGCCTCTACTTGGGTTAGGTGCCGCACCTGGCTGCGCTGCTTAGGGGTGAGTGCTTTTAGTGCTGCCTCAAACGCTGGGCTGCTCACGCTTGGATGCCCTACACAAAGTAAATGCACACCTTCGTCTAACCACCCCCCATCTAGCAATGCCCGCACCACCAAAGCGTGCTGCTTACGGGGCTCTATCCGGCTTAGCAGGACGACATAACGTTCAACTCCGTATCGCTCCTTTACATACTGCTTAACCGCGGTTTTTTCATAGGGTGCAAAAAATTCATCCGCCACCCCATTGCTCACTACATGTAGGCTTTGCTTTGAGATAAACGGATACCACTTAGCTATTGCCCCCTTTGAAAAATCAGATACTGTGGTGCGAAGGTCGGCCCTTAGCAACCCCAGGCCAAACAACACCGCCCGACTTAGGGCAAAGCCAATTGAGAAATACTGTGGAGCGTCTAGAAACAACACATCATGTGTCGTCACGATGTATTTGCACGGTTTAATGAAGGGCGTGATGTATTGAAAATGTGCAGCATCAAAGCCATACTTCCTCAATAGGGTAGGAAGCTCAAACAATAGCCTAGAGAAACTATTTTTACTTTTGTAGGGTACAAACTGCGCAGCAGAAAAGCCTGGGAATGCCTCTTGTATGGCTTGAAAGCTGCTTGCGCCAAAGTAAACCGTATATTTTTCGGGATGCTGCAACACCAGCTTATAAATTTCCTGGATAAAGGTTCTGCTGCCCTGGTACTCGCCGTCGAATACATGCGCATCAACAAAAAGTTTTAGTGGTCTTCCAGATACTTCCATTGCGTGCTCTTCGTAGTAAAAATACGCTGAAAGACTTGGGCATAACCCAAGCCGAATCTCACTAAAAAAACTTAGTTGCAGGATTGGGCTTCCCTTTTACTCCATACCCCTTTGCCGCCATATATTTATAAATCGTAATATCGCTTTCTTAAAGATTGTTTTCGTCTCGCTGTATCGCTTACCGTACGCCCAGTCCATGTCTTTGTTTAAAAATTTCTTTTCGGGCAGTGAGGCCGAGATGAAAGCCCAACTGGAAAAGGCGGCGCAGCATATTACAGCTTTAGAACAAGAGAAGGAAACGCTTATCGCCCAAAATCATGCGTTGCACTTGGCTTTGGATAGTGGTCGGCTGGCAACACCTAGTGATAGTGGCACAGCCACAAGCCAGGATGCCGTTTCCGCACTGCAAGCACAGTATGATACACTGGCCGCTAAAAACAGGGCCCTTGAATTTATCCTGGCTGATACAAGAAAAAAACTGGAGACTGCAGGACAAACCCAGTCTTCCAACCCTGAAAAAAGCGAAAGCGCATCCCAAGGACATGCGTCTGAACTGGAGGAGCAGCTTCAGAAAATGGAGGAGCAGCTCATTCACACTGCCAAACTGGCTACACTGGGCCAGCTTGTAGCCGGCATTTCGCATGAAATCAATACTCCCATTGGTGCTATCAACGCTGCTGCCAGCAACCTGAGTAAAAGTGTACCTGCGCTGCTACAAAACCTGCCGGCCATTCTTGCCGAGGTACCCATAGAAACACGGGAGATTTTTTATAAAATGGTGGACCGCGGCATGGCATACAAAGAAGCCATTAGTAGCCGTGATGAGCGTCAGTTCAAAAAGCAGCTCACTGAACTTCTGGACAACAAAGGCATTCCTGGGGCTTCGAATCTGGCACCTGGCCTGGTTAAGATGGGCATCTTTGATGAAGTGGATGACTACCTGCCCCTCTTTAAGCACCCCCGCGTTACTGACCTGGTAGAGCTGGCAAGCACTGCAGGCAAACTTAAACTGAACATTGATAACATCAACATTGCCATAGGCAAGGCAATGAAGATAAACCAGGGGCTGAAAAACTTCTCGCACAAAAGCGATCCGGATAAACCCGAAATGGCAGATCTGCGTGAGAACATTGAGACCGTGCTTACGGTTTACCACAATGTGCTGAAGTACAATGTGGAGACCAGCTTCTACTTTGACCCCGCATTACCGAAAATTCTGTGTTTCCCTGACGAGTTAAGCCAGGTATGGGCAAACTTGATTAACAATGCCGCGCAGGCCATGAATGCCGCCGGCAAACTTAGCATACGTGCAATTCAGGAGAATGGGCATATTCAGGTGGAAATTACCGATTCTGGCCCTGGCATACCTGCAGAGATAAAAGACAAAATATTCGATCCTTTCTTCACCACGAAAAAGAAAGGTGAGGGCACGGGCTTAGGCTTGGATATTGTTCGCAAAATCGTTTCCAAGCATCACGGGCAAATCAAGCTGGCCAGTGAGCCGGGTAACACAACCTTCACCATCATCCTGCCCATACGCCAGGATGCCTGATGGCATTCCTGCCGCAGCTGTATCAAGTAGTCTGAGCTGTATTAAAAATACAAAAGCGGCCAATGGCCGCCTTTGTATGTAGAAGCTATCTTCTAGAATTACTTCTTTGCAGGTGCCTTGTAAGCAGCCAGAAAATCTTCTGCTTGCTTCTTCAGGGCATCATAACCACCTAAAGCCTGCGTAGCGCTAGCCTTCATGGTGCTGTCCATGGTATTGATTTGGCTTACTTCTTTGATGATGCTAGCAACATCAGCTTTTGGCTCATTCGCAGTTTTTTCCAATTCGCCCAGTTTGGCACCATACTCTTTGTAAGCAGCAACTGCTTTTGCAGCGCCGTCTTTGTAGCTGGCAGCAGCTGTCTTCAGAGCCTCCAATTGAGCCTTACCTTCTTTTTCTTTCTTCTTGTCAAACTTTACAGCTTCAGCTTCTTTGATCCAGCCTTCAATTGCTGGGCCGTATTCAGCCCACTTTTTTTCCAGTTCAGCTACGGTAGTTTCTACCTGAGCTTTGCCGCTCTTTAGGGCTTCCATGTTAACTTTTGGGCCGCAGCTTACTACTACAAGCGCCAGTACGGTTACTACCGCAAACAGAATTTTCTTCATACAGTGTTAGTGTGTGTTGGGTTTTGAGAGAGAGTGTGTTCCTATGGAAACGGCGGCAAATTTCGCATAAAAAACGACATTCTTCCAAACTTTCTGCATACTTGCTACAACAACTTTTTTTATGGCCCCTAGCCCAAACCTGCCCCCTTTTTCTACAGTACAGATAGAACCTAGCTGGGGGGCACAGCTATCTAGCCAGTTTCAGCAGCCTTATTTTGCTGATTTGGTAGCTTTTTTGAAGCAGGAACGGTCCCAAGGCCAGGTGATCTACCCCCCAGGAGGCCTGATTTTCAATGCATTCGCCCTTACCCCATTTGATGCTGTGAAGGTTCTGCTGCTGGGCCAGGACCCCTACCATGGACCAGGCCAGGCCCATGGGCTATGTTTTAGTGTACCACAGGGCATAAAGCCCCCCCCTTCACTTGTCAATATCTTTAAGGAAATCCATACTGATTTAGGTATCCTACCAACCAAGCATGGCAATTTGGAGGCTTGGGCCCGCCAGGGGGTGCTACTACTCAATGCCACCCTTACCGTGCGGGCCAGCCAGGCAGGATCGCACCAGGGCCGTGGGTGGGAAACCTTCACAGATGCTGTAATTAGCCAAGTAGCGCAGCAACATGAACATAGGGTTTTTATGCTATGGGGAAAGTATGCCCAGCAGAAAGCTGCCCTGATTGACACATCTCGCCACCTGGTGCTGCAGTCGCCCCACCCTTCCCCTTTTTCCGCTGATAAAGGCTTTTTTGGGTGTCGCCATTTCTCAAAAGCGAACGACTATCTAAAACTGCATGGTGCAACCCCCGTCGACTGGCAGGTATAACCCCCTGCTACTAGGTTTCGCAGGCTAAGCGTAGATTTCATAGGCCTGTAATGCAGGTGCCTGCGGTAGCCTTTCCGTACATTGGCAGTATGAAAAGTTTGATGAATGGCATCTATTGGGTTTACACTGGCTGGGTAGCCATTGTGTTTGTGTCGCTTATGCTGCTCACCCTGCCTTTCTTTATGCTCAGCGCTGCCTTGCTCAGCAAGCGGGCAAACCTCTGGGTAGCCACAACGCTAATGTTGTTCTGGTTTCGGCTCTTTATGTTGCTGGTGTTCATCCGCCACCGGGTGCGCAATGCCGAACTGATTCAGGGCGTTAAGCCCTGTGTATATGTGGGCAATCACAGCTCATTCCTAGACGTACCCACGGTAAAGAGTGCGCTGGGTTACGGCTTTTTGCCACTGGGTAAGAAAGAGCAAACCAAGCTGCCCATTCTGGGCTGGATATATGCCTTCAACGTAATACTGATAGACCGCAGCAGCGAGACCAGCCGAAAGGCGAGCATGGAGGCCATGCGTCAGCTTATGCGAGACAAATACTCTATTCTCATCTTCCCAGAGGGCACCATGAACCGCACCCCTTATTTGATAAAAAGCTTTTATGATGGTGCATTCCGACTAGCTATTGAGCTTCAGGTACCCATTATCCCTTTTGCAAATACTGGCGTGCGCAACCTGATGACACGCGGCAGTCTTCGCTTGCGCCCAGGTGCCTGCGAAACCGTTTTTGGCCCTCCAATATCTACTACTGGTCTTACCGAGGCTGATGTACCCACGCTTAAACGTCAGGTGTTTGATGCTATGTGGGCACTGCTCTCAGCACACGCCACCCCCGATACCATTGGCCTAGGCGGGCCTAAACCTAACATTGACCCAGAAAAGAAACGGCCAGATGCGTAGCCATGTAAAATTGTAAGGGTATGTTTACTTTTTCTTAGCTACTTTCTTAGGGGTAGCTTTTGTGATAGCGGCTTTAACGGTACTGCCTTTTGCGGGTTTTGTTACAGATTTAGCTTTGGCTTTTGCCCCCACTTTAGCGACCGATTTCTTTGATGCTGCCTGCTTTACAGCAGTGCGGGCTTTTGTTTTTGCTGCTGTTGGCACCTTTTCACCTGCTCTGCTACGTGCAGTACGGGGTTGAGACACTGCTACCTTCTCTACATTTGAATTGGGCTTCTTGCCGGGGCTAGTGGCCTTCTTGCCCTTTTTACCAAATCTGCCAAAGGGCTGCTTGCCCGGCTGTGAAGCAATGAGGGCCTCCACCTCATCTTGGGTTAGCGCCTTGGCATCGGTGTCTTTGGGTATTTTGTAATTCAGATCGCCCTTTGAAATGTAGGGCCCCCAGCGGCCATTCAGCACCTGAATCTCCCCTTCATTAAAAGTGGCGATTATGCGCTCACGTTCCGCCTTGCGTTTGGCTTCCAGAATTTCAATGGCCTCCTTTATATCTACCTCCAGGGGGTCGGTGCCTTTGGGTATGGAGTAGAATTTTTTGTCATGTAGCAGGTATGGGCCAAAGCGGCCCACATTGGCCTGTACGGGCAGGTCTTCATACTTTCCTACTATTCGTGGCAGCTTAAACAGCTCCAGCACCTGCTCCAGTGTCACACTTTCTATGCGCTGGTCAGGCCTAAGGCTGGCAAATTTTTTATCGGGGTCGTCCTGTTCTCCTATCTGGGCTATAGGCCCATAGCGGCCCAGTCGGGCGATGACGGGTTTTCCGCTGGCGGGGTCGGTGCCGAGGGGGCGCTCACCACTCACCCGGTCAGCATTCTTTACGGTAGCATCTACCTTCTTTTTGAAAGGCGGGTAAAACTCCGACAACATCTTGTTCCATTTCAGCTTGCCATTGCTTATCTCATCGAACTCTTCTTCTACGCGTGCGGTAAAGCTATAATCTACAATGTCCTTAAAATGCTCAACTAGAAAATCCGTCACCAGCATTCCTAAATCAGCCGGGAAAAGCTTGTTTCGCTCAGCACCTGTTATTTCAGTTTCGGTGCGGCTGGTCACTTTCTGGCCTTTGAGTTCAATCACCCTATAGCTACGCTCAGTACCCGTACGCTCTTCTTTTGCGACATAGTTACGGTTCACGATGGTGCTAATAGTAGGCGCGTAGGTGCTTGGGCGGCCTATGCCCAGCTCTTCCAGTTTTTTTACCAAGCTGGCCTCTGTGTAGCGGGCAGGTGCGCGGGTAAACACCTCCGTGGCAAGCATACGGTCAAGTGTTACCGTGTCGCCCACTGTTAAAGGAGGTAACAGCCCACTATCTTCTTTCTCATCCTCATCATCCTGGCCTTCTATATATAGTTTGAGAAAGCCATCAAACTTGATTACCTCACCACTGGCAATGAGTGGCTGCATGTTCTTCTCTTTCGGGGAGAGCACTTCCACTTCAGCTACTGTTCTTTCCAGTATAGCATCTGCCATCTGGCTGGCCAGAGTTCGCTTCCATATTAGTTCATACAGGCGCTGCTGGCTTCGGTCGCTCGTTACCTCGCGCGCGGCAAAATCTGTGGGGCGGATGGCTTCATGCGCTTCCTGTGCATTGGCTATTTTGTTAGCGTACTGGCGATATTTATAGTACGCATCACCATAGGTGCCCCTAATCTCCTTTTCAGCATTGTTCAGCGCTTCCTGGCTCAGCGTCACGCTATCGGTACGCATGTAGGTGATGTGCCCAGCTTCATAGAGCCCTTGTGCCAGGCGCATGGTCTGCGCCACACTAATGCCTAGTTTGCGGCTGGCCTCCTGCTGCAGCGTGCTGGTAGTAAAGGGCTGTGCCGGTGTGCGTTTGCCAGGTTTTACTTCCACGCCTGCCACACGGTAGGTAGCACCTACGCAGGCCTGCAGGTAGGCATCTGCTGCGCCCTGCTCCGCCAGGCGCTTGCTTAGTTCGGCCTTAAAAGGTTTTTTATCTGCTAACAGGTTTGCCGTTACTTTAAACGATGCTGCGGGTGCAAAGGCCTGCACCTCACGCTCACGTTCTACAATCAAGCGCACTGCCACGCTCTGCACGCGGCCTGCGCTCAGCCCAAACTTTACCTTCTTCCAGAGTATTGGCGACAGCTCAAAGCCCACCAGCCTGTCCAGCACACGGCGGGCCTGCTGGGCATTCACCAGGTTCATGTCAATGGTGCGGGGGTTCTGCACGGCATCCAGTATCGCTTTCTTGGTAATTTCATGAAACACGATACGCTTGCCCTCATTGGGTGCCAATTCCAGCACCTCGCTCAGGTGCCAGCTTATGGCTTCGCCTTCGCGGTCCTCGTCTGTAGCCAGCCAGATGGTTTCTGCCTTCTTGGCCAGCTTACGGAGCTTGTTTACAACCTCCTCTTTGTCAGGCGATATGATATACTGCGGCGTAAAATCTTTTTCTATTACGATGGCGTTGTCATCCTTGGGCAGGTCGCGTATGTGGCCGTAAGAGGCGTGCACCTCAAAATCCTTACCCAGGTATTTCTCTATGGTTTTGGCCTTGGCCGGTGATTCTACAATCAGTAAATTTTTCGCCATGCAGCGCGGGGTATCAGCTATACTATCGTGTTTTCAACAATACCGGGTACGGGCGCCAGTGGCGTTTATGCCGGTTACGTTTCGGGGCAAAGTTGAGAAAAAGAATACAAATCCAACTTTTTTTACAAGCACCCCCATTTATGGGGGTAGCAATTGTACCCGCCTACTGGCACGCACACTATAGCTTTAATGCACGCCAGCGGCCCGTTTGCAGGTACCAGGCACAGGCAGCTATCATCATAGCCCAATACAATATCTCGCATAACCATACGATAGTAGTGCTGGTTTGCAGCACAAATGCCGTCACCCAGATAAATGCCAAATAGGTAGCAATAAGTACAAACTCTAACTGCATGGTGAACCTTGTAGCGCCCGTGCCCGTGGTAGCATATAGAAATACTATTGCTACAGAACAGAGAATGGAAGCCACAAACACAATCCAGATCCAGGGCTGGGTTAGGGTTATCATTTCGGGCTTGGCATCGTACAGGTTTGTGAGTAGCCAGCGCGGGAAGAGCAGCAGCCAAATGCTCAGTGCCGTTGTGACCACAATGGCCATCTGCACACACAAGCGGATGGCAAGGCCAATGCGGTTGTGCTTGCCCTGGCCTATCACATTACTCACCAATGCATTGGTAGCAGCGCCGAACCCCCAAGCCGGTATCATAAAGAGCATGTATAGGCTGCGCACCAGGTTGGCTGCAGCCAGCTCTGTCTCGCCGCGCTTCTCTATGGCCAAAAAGAAAAGAAGCCAGGCTCCCATGCTTATCAGATTTTGAAGAACTAGGGGTAAAGAGAGGTTTAACATCTGCTTAAGCTGCTCCACATCAAGCTTAGGCCAGCGAAACATTCCATACTTGCGGTGCAGGCCCTGCACCAACACGATGCCCGTATATACCAGTACGGCTACCCACTCTGCTGTGAGTGAGGCATAAGCAGCCCCACGAATGCCCATAACTGGAAACCCGAAATTGCCAAAGATGAGGGTGTAGTCCAGCAAGATGTTAACCGCTGCAAGCGATGCAGTAGCAATGATAATGGCATACGTGCGGCCTATTGCCGTAAAAAAACCTCTATACGTCCAGAAAATCATGCCACTGAAAATCTCAAAAGCGCGAATGTCTATATAAGTAATGCAGGTTTCGGCTACGGCCTGTGAAGTAAGTATGGCGCGAAATACGGGTGGGGCTACAAACTTGAGCAGCAGGAAAAACAACACAGATACGCCCAGCATTACGTAAAAGGAGTGATCTACTATCTTACCCACTTCTTTGTCTCGCCCTTCGCCTGTGCGGCGTGCCACCAGTATCTGCGTGCCCGTAGCCAGTGCAGAGCCCATGAATACCAGCACGAAATAGAGTATGCCTCCAATTACGCTTGCACCCACTTCTACCTCACCTACCCTGCTTAGAAATGCCGTGTTGGTCACGTTAATCAGGTTCTGTGCCAGTGCGCCCAGCATGATGGGGTAGGCCAACACCCACACCTGGCGGTAGCTCACCGAAAAGCGGGTGCTATCCGCAGCCGCAGCTTCAGCGGTTGCCAGATTTTCAGCTGGGGTGCTCATACAAATTGTTGCATAAAAATGGGTAGCTCAGTGCTGAGGCGGCACACGGGCAGGCCCATTACATTGTAAAAATCACCCTCTATACGCTGCACGCCCCTTAGCCCAATGTACTCCTGCACGCCATACGCGCCCGCCTTGTCCAGTGGTGTATAGTTGGCCAGGTAATGTTGAATCTCTTCGTACGCTAGGTGGCGAAAGTACACCTCGGTGCGCTCAGCAAAGGTATGCAGCCTCTGGGCATGGTAGAGTGCTACACCTGTGATAACGCTATGCTGCTGCCCACTAAGCCGCTGCAACATAGCAAAAGCATCTGCCAAGTCGGCGGGCTTGTTAATCACTTCGTTGCCGAGCAGCACTACTGTGTCAGCTGCTATTACCAGATGTGTAGCATCATATTCATACAGTGCACGTGCTTTGCGCTCAGCTAGCAGAACAGGCACGTCAGCAGAGGGGGTGTCCGCATCAAACTCCTCCGCTGCGTCACTGGCTCTTACCGTAAAGGTATAGCCCGCATCGGCAAGCAGCTGGCGGCGGCGTGGGCTGCTACTGGCCAGCAGTAGCGGTGGTAGCGAGGCTTGCATCAAAGCTAGGGTCAAAATAAGTATCGAATGGCATGGCAAAGTCAGCCTCGTTGAGAGAGGCATAGAGCAGGCCGCTCAGTAGCTTGGGGTAAAAGTAGGTACTCTTGGGTGGCATTATGGCGCTGTCTGCAGTCACCGCCATCAGGTCGTCCAGTGTGGCTTCATTTACGATAACGCCCATGTAGGCATTTTTATCGGCAGCCGGGGTGCCTATTTTCATCACTCCCTGCAGCACCTTGCTATAGTCCTTCCAGTAGCTAAAATCTGCACTGCCAGGCTGGGCACCATACGGTATGCCAAGTGCCTGCTGCAAAATGTAGTAGTGTAGCACCGTGTAAGGCAGGCGGAGCACACTTGCAGGCAGCGGAAGTGCTATATCCGTCTCCGGCACTATGCTCTTCTTAAGTTTGAGCACATACTGCGCATCCCTGAAGAGCAGCCCCAGGCTATAGCGCTGCCCTTCTATGTGCTCATATAGCGGCGTGCGGTCCGCCACGGGTATAACTGTGAAATAATTTTCCAGTTTTTTTAAAAATATATTGTTATCGAACCCCTTGCTCAGGCGCACCAGGCGGTGTGTAGGTAGTATTCTATTTGCGGGACTGGCTGCATTGCTAAGGTACATGAGTATATAATTGGATGCAGACTGCACCGCCAACTTGCCGTGCGCTCGCTGCATTTCATCGCGCACCTGTATGGCGCTGGCCAGGCGGTGGTGCCCGTCTGCCAGGATGATTTTTTTGTTTCTTAGGGTAGTAACGAATTGTTGCAACTCCCGGCAGTTTTGAATTACACCCAAGCTATTGTGCACACCTTGAAAGTCCGTCACTTCTTCCAATGGCGCACGCATGTAGGCATCCATTAGCGGCTCTAACGTATAATCGGGGTCGTGATACAGTCCGTGTACAGGTGCTATGTGCATCTGGGTTTGCTGCATAAGTGCCACGCGGGGTGTGAGTGCGTGCGGCATCACATCTTCATGCACCAGTATGTCTGGCGGTTCACCCGTAGGGTTTAGGCGCACCAGGCACATAAATCCTTTTCGTGTGTAGCTCTCCTGTGCACCATATATTGTAAAGCGTTGATAATACGGGTACACGGCTGGAAGCGGGTCGTGCCGTAACACACCATACTTGCGCCACTGTGCCAGTCTGTCCACCGCGTGTGCTGTGCTGCGAGGCCAGGCCAGGTGTATGGCACTTTCATACACACGGTAGTAGTCGCGCAGCAGTTCAGCAGATACTGCATCTACCAGGGGTAGTGCAATGTTCTGCCGGGCTCCTATTTTATCAGGGTCGTACCTAAAGGCACGGAACGGGCGAATTACAGCCACTGCTAATTATTTTGGGTGTAAAGCTAGGGCTTTTGTTTGCGTAGAATTATACAGCCTTACGCTCGCGAAAATTACTTACCCTTTTGCTAAAACTCTTTAGTCGATACTGACAATTACAATAAAGATTGTATAAATACAGTATTAAAAGTAAGAATATGGGCGAACGGCTTAATTTTGCACGCGAATTGCTGTATCAGCAACGCATACTGACTGGAAAACACTTTGACTGATAAAACTAAACTGATCGGCTTCTTAAGGAAATGGATATGGGCTACCTATATCTACTGGGCATGTATGGCTGTAGCACCTTTTGCAGCACTCCTTGCACAGCAGCCAGAACGGCCTAGCTTCATCGCTGCCTACACAGGTGAAAACGAACCTGTGCGGCGGGTTGGCATCAGTGTGGGTACAGGGCCGCTCTTCTTCATGGGCCGCGTACCCGCAAATGTGCTGGCTCCCAACGCCAACCTGGGCCTTACGTACTTCCTCACACCCACGCTGGGTCTCCAGCTCAATGGTAGCTATACCCAAATGCAGGACAACGGGCGTGATACCTACAACCGAAAGTTTAAGAATAGTTTTTACACTTACAGCCTGCGCCTCATTATCCAGTTAAACCACCTCACCTTTTTCCATAAAATCTCACCAAAAGTAATCCCCTACTTTTACATAGGAGGCGGCAATGTGTTTAACAATGTGACGGAGGTTTCACCTGAAATACCTGGTCAGGCGGAAAACAACAATGCAACAGCATTGTTTGCAAACCCTGGTGTAGGTTTGAAAATCTACCTAAGCCCTCGCCTTGATTTTTTCACGCAAGCCGATGCCTACTTAACCAATACGCCCCGCATGACGGGCCACAACCTTTCTCAGCTCAATGCCCCGGGTAGCCGTGGCAATGACATCTTTACTTACGTCACTTTCGGCTTTACCCTGAAACTTGGCAAGAAAGAAAAGCGCGCCATTGAGTGGAGCACGCCCCAGCCCAGCATTGGTCAGCTGCTTCAAGACCCTGAATTTCTACAGTACATGGTGCAGCGGGTACGCGGCAAACAAGTGGACCTAAAAGACACCGACCAAGACGGCGTGCCTGATACCCTGGACATAGACGACTACACGCCCCCCGGTGTGCGCGTAACTACACGCGGCTTACCAATGGACACCGACTACGACGGCATCGCGGATTACCTGGACAAGTGCCCCATGCAAGCGGGCGAAGCCACAAACAATGGCTGCCCGACCATTCTTGCAGCCAAACAGGCCGACAGCCTCTCCCGTAGCACGAGTGACGCGGGCATTGAGGGCAAGTTTCACATCATTGTAAGCTCATGGAAACAGGGCCGCGGCGCAGAGCGTGAACTGCAAAAAATTAAGAAAATGGGCTATGACCGTGCCCGCATTCTCAAGAAAACGTCCAACCAAATTGGCGGGGGCAGCATTACCTTTCACCGCGTGTCCATTGCTTCCTTCCAAACTGTGGAAGAAGCACGGCTGGCGCTACCCAAACTGCGCGAAAAGTTTGGCGACGATAAGGTGTGGATTTTCAGAAACGAGTAACGGGTATATAGCTTAAGTACTAAATCTTAAGCAAGGCTCAGGCAAGGCGCGCGCAAATCGCCTATCTTGACGCCTACAAAACGCCCGCTACCCATGAATATCCGCAAAGAAGATGCCCTGCTTTACCATACTGAGGGCCGACCTGGTAAAATAGAGATTGCTTCGAGTAAGCCCCTGGTTACGCTGCGCGACCTTTCGCTGGCCTACAGCCCAGGAGTAGCTTACCCCTGCCTGGAGATAGCGCAAGACATAGAAAAGGTGTACGACTATACCGCGCGTGGCAACATCGTGGCGGTAATCAGCAACGGCACAGCGGTGCTGGGCCTGGGCAACATAGGCCCAGAAGCCAGTAAACCCGTAATGGAAGGCAAAGCAATACTATTCAAGAAGTATGCAGATATAGACGGTGTGGACCTGGAGATAAAAGCCTTCACGGTAGATGAGTTTGTGCGTGTGGTGCGTAGCCTGGAGCCCTCGTTTGGTGCCATTAACCTCGAGGACATTAAAGCGCCTGAGTGTTTCGAAATAGAAGAGCGGCTGCGCGCCGAAATGGGCATACCCGTAATGCATGATGACCAGCATGGCACCGCCATCATCAGCACTGCCGCGCTCATTAACGCATTAGAACTGGTAGGCAAGAAAATAGAAGATGCACGGCTGCTCATCAATGGTGCGGGGGCATCTGCCATTAGCTGTGCGCGCATGTATATAGAGGTGGGCGTGCGGCGCGAGAACTTACTAATGTTTGACAGCAAAGGGCTGATACACACAGGCCGCACTGACATTGACCAGCGCAAGCAGTACTTTGCCTCGGCGCATACACACATTGACACCCTGGAGAAAGCCTTTGAAGGTATTGATGTATTTGTGGGCCTAAGCAGGGGGAACCTGGTTACACGTGCCATGGTGCAGCGCATGGCCAAAGACCCAATCGTATTTGCACTGGCCAACCCCGACCCTGAGATAACACCTGAAGAGGCCATCGCTGCGCGGCCCGACGTGGTAATGGCCACCGGCCGAAGTGACTACCCCAACCAGGTAAACAATGCCCTAGGCTACCCCTACATTTTTCGGGGCGCATTAGATGTGCGCGCTACCCAAATCAATGACGCCATGAAGATGGCGGCTGCACGTGCCATCGCAGCGCTGGCACACGAACCTGTGCCTGAAAACATAAACCAGATTTATGCGGGCAAACGCATGTTCTTTGGCCGCGAGTATTTGATACCCAAGCCAATGGATTCCCGCCTGTTGGTAAACGTATCCATTGCGGTAGCGAAAGCAGCCATGGCAACCGGCGTTGCAAAAAAACGGATTGAAGATTGGGACGCCTATGGCGAAGGCCTGCTACAACGCACCGGGCCCAGCCAGGCATTTATGCGCAGCGTCATGCTTAAAGCGCAAAAGCAGCCCGCACGTGTTATCTTCCCAGAAGCTGAAGAGTACAAGGTGCTGAAAGCTGCACAGATACTGGTAGATGAAAAAATAGCGATACCCGTAATGCTAGGCAAACGTGAAATGATAGAAGCGCGAATGCGTGAGTTTGAGATTGAGATACCTGGCCTGGAAGTGATAGATATAGAGGCTGATACCAACCTGCTGGAACAGTTCTCCTTATTGTATTATGAGCAGCAGCGCCGCCGCGGAGTTACCATTGTAGAAGCACGACGCTATGTAAAAAAGCGGAATCATTTTGGTATGATGCTGGTAAAGCACGGCCTGGCAGATGCGCTCGTTACAGGCCTGATACGCAACTATACTTACTATGTGCGCCCCGCGCTGGATGTTATCGGCAAAGAGCCCGGCACCCGAACTGCCTGCGGCCTTTACATTTTACGAAGCCGTAAAGACCTCTTCTTCTTTGCGGATACCACCATAAACCGCGACCCTACAGAAGACCAACTGGTAGAGATTGCTAGCCTTACCCTGCGCGCAGTAAAATACTTTACCGTAACGCCGCGCGTAGCTATGCTCAGTTATGCCAACTTTGGCAGCAGCCCAGACCCGCTGAACCAGAAGATTGCGCGCGCTACCAGCCGCCTGCGTGCCAAATACCCCGATGTTGTAATTGACGGCGAAGTGCAGGCCAATTTTGCACTACGCCCTGACCTGGTGCGCGACTTCTTCCCGTTTAGCGATTTTGCCAAGGCCGGTGCCAATACGTTTATCTTCCCTAACCTGGCCGCAGCAAACATAGCTTACAAGCTGGTGCAGGAACTGGGCGAAGTAGAGAGCGCAGGGCCCATCTTGCTGGGCCTGCAGAAACCAGTGTACATCATGCAGATGGGTAGTAGCGTGCGTGAGATAGTTAACCTAACTGCGGTGGCGGTGCTGGATGCACAGAGTCGGCAGTAACTATTATATTTACCACATGGGAAAGCAAGTTAAAAAAGAGATCGACGAATTGAAGCGTGACGTACCAAAGGTGTCTGCTTTGGCAGATGAGTATTTGTTTTCTCTTGTGTGCTTTAAATATTTCTATAATAATGGGGAGCTTTCAGCCAAAGACTTTAAAGATGTGTTTGTTGACGGCAGGTCAGATGGGGGAATTGATTTAATATCCATTCTCGAATCAAATGAAGAGTATAAGCTACTATTAATTCAAAGCAAGTATTGGTCTGGTGATATATCAGAGACCCAAGTTCTAGATATATTCATAAAAATAGATAAAACTATAAAAGACTTTGTTAATAATAGCGATAGGGGGTACAGTAGAATTCTTAAAAAGAAATTTAAGGATAAATTAGCAGACATAGAAGATAAGCCATATGCTTATGAATTGGTCTTGTTTGTGAGTATTGATTTAACTATAGATTTCAAGAGTAAAATAACCGAGGCTTTGGCAGAAAGATTCCAAGAATACGAGATTTCTATTTTTGGAATGTCAGATATAGAGAATCAGATAGAATCAGTATTAGAGCCTATCAGATATGTTCAAGAAGCCAGTGTAAAATTCGCAAATGAACATGGCATAATTAAGTACCTAAATAATGGGGTAATGGTAAATATATCGGCAAATTCCTTGCGAGATTTATTTGACAGGTTTCGGGATAGAGGACTATTCGAACAAAATTTTAGGTACTTTATTAAAAATAAACGAATTGATGATAATATAGTTAGCTCTCTTAAGGGTAAAAGAAAAGAGTTCTGGTTCTTAAACAATGGCATTATTATTGGCTGTGAGGATTTTGAGCAAGACGGGAATAAGATCAAGCTTTACAAATTTTCAATAATAAATGGATGTCAAACAACAACACTAATTGGTAATTACAAGGGGAAGAATGAAGCTGAAGACTTCTTCTTGCCGTGCAAGATAGTCAAGCCTAGAGATAATGTCGGTGATGATGAGTATAATAAATTTATCTCTGAGATTGCAGAATCTTCAAATTCTCAAAAACCAATATCTGATAGAGACTTGAAGGCCAACAAACCGGAACAACGGAAACTTCAACTTTCGCTTAAAGAACAAGACCCCAAAATTTATTTGGAGATAAAGAGGGGGGAAGATGCCAAGAAGAGGGGTGTAGAAAAGTGGCAAACTTTGTCAAATGACTTCTACGGGCAATTAATATTGAGCTTTAATTTTCAACAACCAGGTACGGCCAGGAGTTTCAAGAAGAAAATATTTGCTGAGGAATTTGTCTACAATAAAATATTTAAACGCAAAATTGATAAAAACAATATCGTTGACCTTTTGAGATTAGCTAGCTATTATGATAATGTTCAGAATAAATTTTTCAATAGCTCTGTTGAAGCTGAAATGGATTTAGATATGGAGAATGTGTTTACTAATGGAAAACTTGTCATGTTGTCTGTTTTAGGTTTCTTAATTAAGCTAAAGAGGAAGTTAGTTGATTTGAGTAAAATGAGAAACGATGAGGACTGGATATCTGAAATACAAAAAGATAATTTAGAAAATTTTCTGTTCGCCAATGAACTACCAGATGATTTTATGAACAACTTAGAATCCATTCTGTATGAACTTGCCATTAACATTAAAGACACATATGATGCTAGACCTGAAGATTACAAAACAGTTACGAATTTCTTTAAATCTGATAAATATTATTCGGGCCCAATACTTAAGGGGGTTGTTCAAAGAATCTGGAATCACCCTTCTAAAAAAAGAGACTTTGATAAGTATCTGATGATTTTCAGCTAGAAATGGATATTGTTTTTGAGTTAGGGGATTTTCTAATAAAATCTGGCTATACAGGCATTACCCTGCCTGAGTCACTTCCCGTAGGCTACAACACGCTTACGCTTAAACATAGCGCAGGCGAAACCCCATTCTTCCTTAAAAGGCTCAAGGCCGAATACCTGCCCCAGCTACACGCTGAAGCAGATGGATTTACCCGCATTGCCGAAACGGGCGCATTTGAAGTGCCCAAAATCATTGCGGTTGTTGCCGATGCACAATGGGCCTACCTGCTACGTGAGTATATCGTGATAGGCCGCAAGCCAAACAATTATGACGAAAACCTGGGAGTGAACCTGGCCCTGATGCATAAGCATAGTGCTGAAAAATTTGGCCTCCCGCAAGACAATTTTATCGGCCCGCTACCACAGGCAAATGGCCCACTTACTGATGGGCGCGAATTTTTCTGGCAGCGGCGCATTATGCCCCAGGTGGAGGTGGCTATGCAGCAGGCTCTGCTGCATAGCGGGCTGCGCGATTACCTGGAAACACTACACAAGCGCTTGCCAGAGCTATTGCCCGCCGAACCGCCCGCCTTTGTGCATGGTGACCTCTGGAATGCCAATGTGCTCGTTGGCCCAAAAGGTCAGCCAATACTCATTGACCCTGCCGTACACTATGGGCTGCGCGAAACCGACCTTGCCATGATGCACCTCTTTGGTGGCTTTGAGCCAGAAGTGTTTGAGGCTTACCGCACGGCTTTCCCGCTGTTGCCAGGCTTTATGGAAAGGCTACCCCTGCACCAGCTATACTACCTTCTGGTGCATGTAAATCTGTTCGGCCGCAGCTACGTGCCACAGGTAGAAGCAATTCTGAAGAAGTATCAGTAATGCAAACTTAGTGCTTGCCGAACTGCGCCTCTTCAGTACTTCCGGTAAGGGCTGCGGTGCTGCTCTGGCCGCCAGTTATCGTCATCTGAACCTGGTCAAAGTAGCCTGTACCTACAAACGCTTGGTGCTTGATGGCGCGGAATCCCTGTTCTTTTTCCATGCTAAACTCGCGCTCCTGCATGCGTGTAAAGGCTGTCATGCCCTCGCGAGCATACCCATGTGCCAGGTCGAACATGCTGCTGTTCAGGCTATGGAAGCCTGCCAGTGTAATGAACTGAAATTTGTAGCCCAGTGCGCCTAGGTCATCTTGAAACTTGGCAATTGCTTTATCATCCAACTGGCGTTTCCAGTTAAAACTGGGGCTGCAATTGTAAGCCAGCATTTTACCCGGGAAGTATTCATGAATACCCTGGGCAAACTCGCGCGCTTCGCCCAGGTCAGGCGTGCTGGTTTCGCACCAGATCAGGTCAGCGTAGGGGGCATAGGCCCGCCCACGTGCTATGGCATATTCAATGCCACCCCGAATGCGGTAAAAACCTTCGTAGGTACGCTCGGCTGCCTCAATGAACTCATGGTCGCGGGCATCAGCATCTGTAGTAAGTAGCGTTGCGCTGTGCGCGTCGGTGCGGGCCACCAGTACAGTAGGCACACCCATCACATCAGCAGCCAGGCGGGCTGCAATCAGCTTACGAATGAACTCCTGCATAGGCACCAGCACTTTTCCGCCCAGGTGTCCGCATTTTTTCTCACTCGCTAACTGGTCTTCAAAGTGCACGCCACTTGCGCCAGCCTCTATCATGGCTTTCATCAGCTCATAACTATTCAGCACACCACCAAACCCTGCCTCTGCATCAGCCACGATTGGCGCGAAGTAATGTTTGTCATGCTTACCAGCACTATGCTGTATCTGGTCTGCCCGCAGCAGGGCGTTGTTCACACGGCGCACCACGTTAGGCACGCTATCTACCGGATACAGGCTCTGGTCAGGATATATCTGCCCGGCGGTGTTGTTATCGCCCGCTACCTGCCAGCCACTTAGATAGATTGCCTTTAGGCCTGCATCTACCATCTGCACGGCTTGGTTGCCCGTAAGCGCCCCCAGTGCCCGAACGAAAGACTCATCCAGCAAAAGGTTCCATAGCCGCTCTGCGCCCACGTGCGCTAGCGTATACTCTATCTTTAGGCTACCCCGCAGTTTTAGCACTTCTTCGGCAGTATAGGGCCGCTCTATGCCGCGCCAGCGTGCTTCTGTATTCCAGGCAGTAACCATTTCTTGGGCTTCTTGTGTAGGCTTCATAGGTCGTTAGGGCTATGGTAGGAGTAGGGTAAAAAGTTGTAGTAAAGAGAACAAGGTTCTGAATCAATCTATTTTCTCGTATGCAGGTAATGTCAAAAACTCAACAAACTGTGCCGAGCGAATCATGCGGTCAAAGAGCTGTGCGGCCTCTGCATACTTACCTGCAGCCCATGCGTTTGCACCGATGCGCCCTTGCATAGCTTCCAGCTCGCTTGTATAGAGTTGCACATAAAGCTCAAATGTGAGCTTGCGCCCATCATCAAGCGTAGCACTGTGGTGCACCCACTGCCACACCTGTGTGCGGCTAATCTCGGCAGTAGCCGCATCTTCCATCAGGTTGTAGATGGGCACGCAGCCCTGCCCGCGCAGCCAGCTTTCTATGTACTGTATGGCCACATCTATGTTGAGCCGCAGTCCTTTCTCAGTAATAGTGCCCGCATGAACTTGGAGCAGATCTGCTGCAGTCATACTGACATCCTCACGTCGTTTATGTAGCTGATTGGGTGTGGGCATTATCCTATCAAATACTTCCATGGCCACAGGTACCAAGCCCGGGTGTGCTACCCAGGTACCATCGTGCCCGTCTGTGGCTTCGCGCTCTTTGTCTGCGCGCACTTGTGCCATAGCTTTCTCGTTGGCCGCTGCATCGCTCTTGATGGGTATGAAGGCCGACATGCCCCCCATGGCATATGCCCCGCGTTTGTGGCAGGTTTGCACAGCCAGTTGGCTGTAGCTACGCAGAAAGTGTGTGGTCATCGTCACCTGAGCGCGGTCAGGCAATACAAAGTCTTTACGGCTACGGAATTTCTTAATGAACGAGAAGATGTAATCCCACCGCCCGCAATTCAAGCCGCTGGCATGGTCGCGCAGTTCATACAGAATCTCTTCCATCTCAAAAGCAGCCAGGATTGTCTCGATCAGCACCGTAGCGCGAATGCTGCTCTGGGGTACGCCGATGTAGTCTTGAGAAAACACAAACACTTCGTTCCAAAGACGGGCTTCCAGGTGGCTCTCCAGTTTGGGCAGGTAGAAGTAGGGGCCGCTGCCCCGGACCAGTAGTTCTTTTGCGTTGTGAAAAAAGTACAACCCGAAATCCACTAGGCTGCCGCTGATGGGCACGCCCTCCAGCGTGATGTGCTTCTCCTCTAAATGCCAACCCCGCGGCCGAACGATAAGTGTTGCGACAGCGGGGTTTAGGGTATAGGATTTGCCCTCTGGGCTTGTAAATGAAATTGTGCGTCGGATGGCATCATGCAGGTTAATCTGCCCCTGTAGTGTATTGTCCCAGGTGGGTGTGTTGCTATCTTCAAAATCCGCCATGAACGCTTTAGCACCGCTGTTCAGGGCGTTGATTACCATCTTGCGCTCAACAGGGCCCGTAATCTCTACCCTGCGGTCGGCAAGGTCGGCGGGCACTGGAGCCACATGCCAATCGGCTGCACGAATATGTGCTGTATCAGTCAGAAAATCAGGCAGTTCACCCTCGTCTATCCGTTCCTGGCGTTTGGTGCGTGCCCGTAAGAGCTCGCGACGGCGGCTCCCAAAGCGATGTTCCAGTTCTGATAGAAAAGTAAGGGCCTCAGGGGTTAATACCTCAGCATAAGTGCTATTCATGGGGGCCAATACAGCCAGTGCTGTTAGGGTAGCAGGGTTCGGCATGCGAAAAGACTGGCGAAAACGGCGTTAGATTATGACCTAGGCAATGAATACAGCTATACATTGCAAAAGATGTATAGCAAGTATAGAATCAGCCTTGCTGAAATGCAAACAAAAGGCTCCTTCTTTATCGACTTATTAACATGCGGTAAGCCTTTCCACGGATTGGACGCTGTTTACAACTGGGTTTAGCGCTTTTCCTACTACAAATTACCCCCCTAAAAACGCCTCTATCTGTTTGTCCCCGCTCTTAAAAAACCCGCTCGCCTTGCCCCAATAATGCCCTCTTCCATCAGCTATAAAAAGCACATCTGTAGCCAGATGCTGTAAGCTCTGCATATCATGGCTCACTATGATGCTGGTGCGCCCGGGGGCAGCGGCCAGTTTGGCCATAAGCTCATCTATTCGGCGGCTGGTGTAGGGGTCTAGTCCTGTGGTGGGCTCGTCATAAAATAAATATCTGGGCTTGTGCACTACTGCCCGCGCTATACCCACACGTTTACGCATGCCTCCGCTAAGCGCTGCAGGCAGTTTTTGTAAAATGTCAGTATCCAGTTCCACGGAACGCAGTGCCTCTGCCACTTGATCCTGAATGGTAGATGTACTGCGCCCGCCGCTGCCCTCCAGCAGCCTTATGCCCACATTCTCAAATACAGTGAGGCTGTCAAGCAACGCAGCATTTTGAAACACCACGCCTAGTTCCGCACGCAACGTGTTCCACTGCACCTCCGAGTAACCTACTACTTCTGTATCATCATACCTCAGTGAGCCTGCATCCGCTTGAAGCAGGCCAGTAAGTAGTTTCAGTAATACCGTTTTGCCAGACCCACTTTTGCCTGTAATGTACACGATATGTTCTGGCAGGCAGGTCAGGCTTACATCCGTAAGTACGGGACCGTGCTCAAAACTTTTGCTAAGGCCAGTTGCAGCAATCACTTGTGTGCAGGATTACTGAACAGCTAAGCTTCGGGTTGTTCCCAGTCCGTTATCAGTGTAAACTCATCCACATTGGGCCCGCGTTCATAGGCAGTACCTACAGGCGCATGCAAATAAGGGATGATGCTGGGGTCATAGTTGGCAATGGTGTTCACGTCATACGCATCCAGGTTGTTTGCGTCGTTCATGTAGTCCTCATCTTCCAGCCCACTCATAAAGCGCCAGCCGCTGTCTACATCATTATCGGGTTCTTCGCGGTACATGAAAAACACGGGGTTGCCCTCTACCGTAATGTAATCGGTAGCAAAGCAAGCTCCGTGTCCTTCAGCAAGGCTTTGTATATCGGTAGCTGCCAGCTTGAACTGTTTGGGGGCGGTCATGTATGTATCGTAAGTGAAGTAAAGTTACGCAGAATGCAGTGCAGCTACTACGTCAGGCAGTGTGCCTTTATGAATCAGCTGTGCGGCTGCCTGGCCCATCAGAGGGCCCAGCAAAATGCCATGCCGGTAAAGCCCATTCAGATAATACACCTCATGGGTTGGGTGCCGCGTAGCAAAAGGTAGGCGATTCGCAGTGGCTGGCCGCAGGCCGCTCCAGGTTTCCAGCACGGGCAGGTCATACAGGCCTGGTACAGCAGCATAGCACTTGCGCAGTATGTCTAGCATCGCACCTGCGGTAAGTTGCGAGTCGCTGCCCATCTCTTCAGTAGTGCTACCCAGCACGATACGCTCGCGCTTGGGTACCAGGTACGCGTTGCCCAATGCCCGGCTGCGTATGCGTACCGTTTTTTGTAGCAGCCCACCTGCAGGGGGTGCCAAGCTTAACATCTGCCCTTTTACGGGTATAATTTTTTCGGGCAGCACGATACCCTCCGGCGTGAGTACGCCAGTAGCCAGTAGCAGCTTATCGGTTTTGTAGCTACCCTTATCTGTAGTAACCTGTAACGTGCCACCTTCTACTGTGTAGCTTAAAAATATTTCCTGAATATGCAGGGTTGCGCCCTGTGCTGTGCAGTAGGCCGCGAGTGCCGCGGGTAGCATTCGGTTATCCACCTGTATATCATGGGGTGAAAAAATACCTACAGGTAGTGCGGGGCTTAGCGCTGGCTCCAGCACCTGCAGCGCACTGCCCGCCAGCCACTGTACCTGCAGGCCCTGCTGCCGTTGAAAATCATAGTGGCGCTGCAGATAGGGCACGTCATCGGTGGTAAGCGCTACCTCAAGTGTGCCGTTTCTATTAACACCAATGTCACCCAGTTCTCTCTCCCATTCGTTGTATAAATTCTGGCTGGCAAGCCCCGCCTGCAACAGAGGCAGCTCGGTGTATTCTAGTTCATGCACCGGTGCTAGCATGCCTGCAGCCGCCCAGGTAGCGCCATGCCCCAGCTCGCCTTGCTCAATGAGCAGCGGCTTATAGCCCAATTTAGTAAGCCAGTAGCAGGTGCTTAGCCCTGCTATGCCGCCGCCAATGATGATGATATCTGAATACTTGTACAAGGTGTATGTACTCAAAAATCGAAATACAGCCAGGAGTTCCCCCAAAACAGTAGTGTGGGCAGCACCGCCACAAACACGGCAAACAGCTGCACGCCTTCTTCGTTGGTATCTTCTTCTGCCTTCAGCCGAAGAAACCATGCACCCCATAGCATACAATGTGAGGCAAACATTCCCGTATATATCCACTTGCGTATGCTAAGGCCCGCAGGTAGCTGCCCTAGAAGTGTGAGCAAAGCGACTACCAGCGCGAATGCAACACTCAGCGCGCACGCCACCACTGCCCACCAGCGCCAGCGCACAGCAGGCATCAGTGCCAGCCCTAGCCACAGCGGCTGCTGCGCTACAAACACCCACGGGTACTGCCAGCCTTTGTAATACACCCCCACTGTAGCGGCAGCCGTAAGTGTGATAACGAGCAATGAAAGCAGGTAGGGGTAGCGGTGTTTTGACATACGCAATGCATCACGGAGTATCTCTCTCTAGTGCTTGAAACAGGAAGGATCGGATACCAAAAGACATCTCCTCTAATATATTCTACTTTCCTGTATTCGGCCTACCTATCAGCAAGTTAATGCGCTTGCAGTCCAGTAAGTCTAGCTCTTTAATGGACTTGAAATTCCGTATAGAAACCTTACTCGTTAAATTAGACATACTGTGAATTTAGGACTATTTCACTGAAACCGATAGTGCGCCGTCCACCACCGCTCGGGTATTTCATCTCGCAATGCCGCTTCGTAGTCTTCATGCGTGCAGGGCACCAGCACGCTCAGGCCGCGGCCGCCGCGCATGCGCTGCGGGCTGGGCACCTCCATCCACCAGCGGTTGGTTTGCTCGCTGCGGTAAAACACCATCTCGTTGAGCGTGCCATGCAAGGTGGCGCGGTAGGTTTGCAGGTTGCTGCGGTCGGCTTTCGGTTCATCCGCCACGCGGTTGTACACACCTTCTACAAAAAACCAGGCCAGCAGCGCTGCAAGCTGAACTGTCTGCTCTTGTGTATCTAATGAAGGGTTCGCCTCAGTAATGCTGAATGAACTGGCCCTGTGGCCCATGCCTACATAACGTGCCAGCTGGCAAGCCTCTTCTGTAGTAAAACCTGCTGCAGTGCCATGTGCCGTACCCGGTGCATCTGCCCGCCGTATGCTCGCCATATCCATGCTTACCATGTGTGCCTGGCGCAGATGGGGTTCGGCCAGGTGCATATCGCCCATCAGCGTGTCGCGCACTTCACCTATGCGCACCAGCTCAAAGTTCATTGCCTTTAGCGTCTTGCGTTCGGCTTCCGTAACAAAATAACCCTGCGCACCGAGGCAGGTGTAGTGGTACAGGTAGTTAGGTGCGTGGGTAAACACGGCACTGTTATGGGAATGATTTGTTAAGGCAATCTCAAAGTCCAGCATATCTGGCCGCGCGTCTATACTCACGTACTCTATCGGCTGCTCCAGGTCTTGATACCCTAGGTACTGTCCATAGGCTAGGTCGCCGCTGCCGCCCAGCAGCAACACGGTTTTACCAGCACGCAAAAGGATGCCCAGCACATAGGCCAGCTTCTCATAGCACTCGTCCAGGTCATCGCGCGGGATGAGGTTACCCAGATCAGCTACTTTAGCATGGGTTATGGGCGCAGTAAGCCCGTACAGGTGGTCACGAATGGCATTTGGAGCCAGTGCAGCCCCGCGCGCTCCCACTGTACCCCGGTCTTCGGCCCAGCCTACAATCACCACCTCCGCTTCTTCCCAGGCTGGGAATACATCCGTATAGACTTCCGTCACCGTGAGAAACGACTGCGCACTATATTGCCGTCGGCGCGGAAATTCATCCAGCGCGAGGGGAGAGAAAAAAAAACTGATGTCCACGATACTGTAAAGCCGTTAGCTGGGCGAGGTCAGGGCATGCGCCAAAAATAATAGGACAGCAAGATAGGTGGGTAGTGGTTTACACACGCTGCTTGTTTATCCGAGGGCCCACTTTGCGAAGCGCCCTTAGCAGGGGATAAGCAAAAATCTTAAGTTCAGGGCTTAGCTTTGTAATACCCATCATCCTCTTTCTCTGGTATGCCTGGCATACGCAGCTGGTGGGTGTGCAGCATACGCACCACTTCCATACGCAGCACAGTACCCGCACCACCCGTTTCAAAGCTGGCAATGAAAGACCGGTCGGCTACGGGGAAGGTAAACATACCGCGGCCACTGCGTTGCTGGTAGCCGGCGGTAAGCTGGCTCACCATCTCGCTCCGATACTGTAGGTAGGTTGGGTCCAAATAGAAAATTCGGTCCAGTACGCTTTGCATTGCTGCTAGTCCAAAATTCACATCGCCAGTCTGCACACCTGCCGGCGCTACGATAATCGTGATGTCTATATGATGGCGCAGGCATGCGCGCTGCTCTATCACCACCGTAGTATGCATGCCCATACGTGCCGTTTCATGCTTAAGGGCGTCATCCCAGGTATGGCTTGTAGTGTAGGGGTTGCTGCTCTGCAATATGGGCCGCAGCTTGCTTGCATCCATACGGCAGTCATGCGCGCGCACGGCTTGCGGCTGTACCACAGGGGGTGCTTGCAAGGTGTCCTGCGCAGACACGCTTGGCAGCGCAAAACAGAAAATCAGCAATACCCCAACCCAAAAACGCTGTATCATTCGGGTAGTACTAGGGTATGTTGCAATGGGCGGTGGCCCTGTCCTACCTCTACCGTAGCAGCTGCTATGGCAGCATGCACATAACGCAATGCCAGCGCTACTGCATCGCGTAGTTTATGTCCTAGTGCTAGCCGCGCAGCTATCGCCGATGACAGCGTACAGCCCGTACCATGCATACTACGGCCAGGCAGATACTGCTGCTCAAACCGCTCATACAAATCTTGGCCTAAGAGAATATCAATTGCCGTTGGTGTAGACAAGGCCTGCGCCAAGTGCCCCCCCTTTACCAGAACACTCCCATGTTGCACAAATGCTAATAATTTCTTTGCAGCCAGCATTAAGTCACTTTCCGTACGCATTGTAAGCCCTGTGAGCAGTTCTGTTTCATGCAGGTTAGGGGTAATAAGGTTAGCCAATGGCATCAACTCCTTTTTTAACACTTCAATGGCTTCCGGCTGTAAAAGTACATCGCCGCTGGTAGCTACCATCACAGGGTCCAGCACAACCGCGATGCCTTTCGGCACAGCGCTTGCTTTCAGGGCATGCGCAACTGTAAGCACCAGTTCGCTATTGGCAAGCATACCTATTTTAATTGCCCGCACATCAAAATCATCCAACACAGCATCCAGTTGTTGGGCTACAAAATGAGCAGGCACCTCCCAAACGCCCTGCACGCCCCTTGTGTTTTGTGCAGTGAGTGCCGTGATCACACTCGTGCCAAAAATGCCATGTGCCGCAAAGGTTTTAAGGTCAGCCTGAATACCAGCGCCGCCGCCACTGTCGCTACCCGCTATAGTAAGTACTGCAGGCGCCTGGCTACGCTGCATAGGGGAGGTGCTCACAATACAAAGAACGCTAAAAACAGCTTCAAGCATGTTAACACTTGTAAATGAGCGCATTAGAATGTGAATCTCTTTTTGCAACTTATTTGCAAATACTCTTATCTTTGCAACAAAGTGTCAGGTATCTTGTCTACCTACACGAAACTGAATCAACCGTATGCCAGCACCCCGCCCTATGCCTTCGGCCTACCCTAGCCTGGCAGTGCCTTCCTCTAAACCTTTTGGGTTAGACCGCAGTTGGTTTGATTATCTGGGCCTTAGCGCAACATCATTGTGCCTGTTGCATTGTTTGCTATTTCCACTACTTGCTATGGTCTTTTCTACAGGCGTTTTCTTAAGTACAGGGTGGTTGGAATATGCGTTTGTATTTTCCGCTGCCGTTGCCGTTTTTTTTGCTACGCGCCAGGCGCGCGCTCAGCAAGTAGTTCTGTTGCTATGGGCTGGTTTGGCCTTGCTCATCCTGGGTTTTGCTTTCGGTCATGACGTACAGGCAGGCTTCAGTGCCATCAACCCCATTCATGTGAGCGCTGCCCTGTGCATGGGTACTGGCCATGTAGTAAACCTGCGCACTGCACGCAACTCACCGCGGGTAGATGCCGCCGCTATAGATACAGCAGCACAAGCGGCCTGATATCTAAATCTTTCTGTTTTCTAACTGGGCAGGTACCTGTTCTGCATTTGCTCTAGCCCTTCGCGCAGGTCATACAGTGCCTGCTCCAGTTGATTAATGCGCTCATACAGCCCTTCCGGCCCGGAAAAGTCGGCAGTGATGCGCCGCCGCACCATAAACATCTGCAAGATTTCAGTCAGCTGCAGCCGCTGGTTTTTATACTCTTTGTTGTCTGATTTCAGTACCAGCACGCCCTCGGTGTTGCCACGGTTCAGCACACGTTTCACCAAAGCACCCTCGCGCGTTACAACAACATAAATATAGTTGTCCAGCAGAGCATCACGCTCGGTAGGGGTGCATACCAGAATGTCGTTCGGCCGGATGGTAGGCTCCATGCTGCTGCCCATCACATGCACCGCGATGGCGTTGCTGAAGCCGGGCAGCATCAGGTAGGGGCTATCCTCTACCACTTCGGGGTCTTTGAAACCCGCCGCCAGTCCTGCCAGGGCTGACTGATCTATGAGCGGTATGGGTGTCTGCGTTCTGCTGCGCACCAGCCCGCTGCGTGGGGCTATCAGCCTGTTGTCATCGGCAGGGCGTGCTGTTGGGCTAATCGTAGGTATGTTGCCATCCAGCGGCAGAATGCCCTCAAAAAGGTATTCAAACGTAGTGCCGAAAAGCTGCTTAATACGCGAGACGGTATCCAGTGAAGGCTGAATGCTGCCGTTCTCTATCTGGGAGAGGCTGGGCTGTGACATACCCACCTGGCGTGCAAACTCATGCTGGTTCTTGCCCAGCTTTTGCCGCAGCTGTTTGATGCGCCCGCCTATTCCGCCTGGGGTGACGCTGTCATTGCCATTTCCGGGAGCCTGCATAAGCTTTAGGGTTATAGAGTTCTGTGTAAATCTTGACCAGTACGGCCCATGGCTCAAAAGTACCCCCCTTTTACCAAAGGTTATTCACCGTGTACATCTTACCAAGCAACCGTATTCTTGTGTATAGCATCGGGGCAAAGTAAGACAGGGGCTGTTTCTTTTGTAGTTTTGGTAGCATCCGCAAGCGCTTTGGCATGCCTGCCAAGTTTGGCTACACAAGCATGGCTACTGAAACCACCCGCCCGCCCCTCCACGCTGATCCCGGCACCTTAATGGCGCGCATTGCAGCGCTGGAGGCTGAAGTGGCAATGCTGCGGCGACAGCCTCCGGGTAGGCTGCAGGTTGATGAGCGCTTCCGTGCCTTTACCCAACACTCACCTGACATGGTGTATGTGCTGGATGCTGCAACCTGGCAAATACAATATGTAAACCGTCCTTCCGTATTTGGTTATGGCCCTGCGGAATTGACCAGCATGTCTTTTCTCGAATCCCGCATTCCACCAGAAGATATTGAAATTCTTAAAGAAAGCCGCCGGGCCCTTATCAAATCAAAAGATAGCCGATTTATAACCTGTAGCTATCGCTTTCTAAATGCCGCCGGAGAAACAGAATGGATACAGGCACGTGAAGCCATACTCTCTACAAACCCGGATGGCAGTGTGCGTGAACTCATTGGCTTTTATACCATTGTCACAGAGCAGAAACGCACCGAGCGCGCGCTGGTAGAAAGTGAGATACGCTTTCGCACCATGTTTGAGTCAGCACCCATCGGTGTGGTAATTACCAACCGCGCTGGCGTGGTCTCGTATGCAAACGAATCCATGGGGCGGCTCTTGGGCATTGCGCCACAGCAACTGGTAGGCAAACCCTTGCTGGAACTTATGCATCCGGAAGACCGCGAACTGAACGTGCACCTGGCACGCAACCTGCGCTCAGATGATGCCCAGCAACAGTTCGAGCTTGAAAAAAGATTTCTGCATAGCAGTGGGCATGTCATCATTGGCAAGATTGTAACCACACCGCTTTTCGATGACCTGGGCGAACCCAGCGATACACTCGTGCTTGTCGAAGACATTACCGACCGCAAAACAGCTGAGGCCTCGCTGCAGGCCAGTGAGCAGCGTTTCCGTTCGCTTATTCAGAATTCGTCAGACATTGTCATTACCTACAGCGGTACCTGGAACAGCACCTATGTAAGCCCAAGCATCACTACCGTACTGGGCTACCCGGCTGACAGCGCCGTGAACCTAAAGCTGGCAGAACTTATACCCCAGGAAGACCTGGAAAAATTGCTTAAGGCACGCAGCCAGGTTTTGGCCACTGACAATGCCGAGGTGAACTTTCAAACCCATGTGCGCCGCAAAAATGGCAACTTGGCGTTCGTTGACGTAAAAATATACAACCTGCTTAATGACCCTGGCGTACAAAGCATCGTGGTAAGTGTGCGAGACCTGACAGGTGTCAGAGAAGCCGAAGATGCCCTGCGAAGATCTGAGCAGCGGTTTCGGGCAGTGATACAAAACTCGTCAGACATTGTGGTTATGCTTGATGCCACCTTCCGCCGCATCTATGTGAGCCCCAGCGTACGCACAGTGCTGGGCTACACCCAGGAGGAATTTGTTGATCTACCTGTAGAAGTTCTTTTACACCCGGATGAAGTCAGCAAAGTGTACAATGTACGTCGTGAACTGCTAACACACCCGGGGCTGGAGCAGAACTACCTGGCCCGGCACAACCACAAAGACGGCCGCCTGCTCTACCTGGAAGTGCGCAGTGTAAACCTGCTAGACGATGCCGGTGTGGGTGCCATCGTTACCACCTTGCGCAACGTAACCCAGGCCGTGCGTGCTGATAAAGCCCTGCGCCGCAGCGAAGAGCGCTTCCGTGCCCTCATTCAAAACTCTACAGACATCATCATCACCTTAGATGAAAAGCTGCGCCGCACCTATGTAAGCCCTTCAGTAGAAAAAGTACTGGGTTACACCCCTGAAGCATTTTTGGTCTCTTCTGTCTTTGATGTAATACACCCCGACGACCGCAGCCTGCTGGAAGAACGTTACCAGCTGGGCATGACATCAAAAGCCCAGCACGATCAGGTAGTGGTGCGCTATCGGCGTAGTGATGGCAACTATGCCTACATGGACGCCAACATTACAAACATGCTGGACAATCCAGCCATCCAGTCCATTGTAGTCGTCTTGCGCGACATTACCCTAATCAAACAAGCCGAAGAAGAGATTCGGCGCAGCGAAACCCGTTTCCGCTCGCTCATTCAGAACAGCAGCGACATCATCATCCTGAGCGATGCCGAGGGGCGCAGGCTATACGTTACGCCCAGCGTAGAACGTGTATTGGATTTTGCCCCAGATGAGTTCCTCATCCTGGATTTGAAGAGTAGCGTGCACCCTGATGACGTACTAAAGCTGCAAACCAACTTTCGCACTGCCGCTGCCCACCCGGGGCCTATCTATACCGCCGTGGCACGCTACCGCAAAAAGCTGGGTGGCTACGCATTCATTGAAACCCGCCTGCAAAACCTGATGGCCGAACCAGGCGTAGAAGCCATGGTTACCGTGCTGCACGACGTTACTCAAACCCATGAAGCAGAGCAAAATCTGCTGGCATCATTGCAGGAAAAAGAAGTACTACTCAAAGAAATTTACCACCGTGTAAAAAACAACCTGCAGGTGGTTAGCAGCCTACTCGATTTTCAGAAAGATCAAACCGACGACCCCGCCGTAAAGGAACTGCTACAGGAAAGCCAGAACAGGATTTACAGCATTGGCCTGGTGCATGAGCGCCTTTACCAGAGCCAAGATTTACACCGCATCCCATTGAATGAATATGTTGATAATCTTTTAATATACATACGGCAAGTATTTGGCGCCGAAACGAACGTACACTTTGACATAAAAATTCCGCGGGTTGATATTGATATTGACCTGGCCATGCGTATGGGCCTGGTGCTGAATGAGCTGTTGAGCAACGCGATGAAGTATGCTTTCCCGGGTGGCCGAAAAGGCACCCTCACCATTCTGGTAGAAGCCCCCGAGGGCAAGCTTACGCGCATGCTGGTAGCAGACGACGGCGTGGGCCTGCCGCCTGATGCCACACCCACTGCTTCCGGCTCACTGGGCCTGCGCCTTATTGACATGATCACGCGGCAGATGCGCGCCAAGCTTACCCTGTCACGCGATCAGGGCACTTCGTTTGAGTTTATCTTCAAACAGTAGCGGCCCGCTCAAGGCGTGCTACCAGCTCCGGCACAAATGTGGCATGTTCAGGCTTAAGCAGTACGCTCCTTAGTATTGTTACCTGTGCCGCATCTTTTTCATAGCCTGGATGCAGCAGTGAGAAAGCCTCAGCATCCATCGTGTACAGGCTCAGGTGAAACCCGCTGTTTGGCGGCAACTGCATACCTGCTGCAAACACCCGTTGTGATGCCGCGCTAATAGCAGATAGACTACGCACCTCCACTGCCGGATAGTAGGCCAGAATATCCAGCGATGGTTCACCCAGCGGTATGTACGCCGCACCTGCTGCCAATGCTGCATGAAATGCCAGCGCTGCTCGGCGACACTGCGCCAGCACTGCACCCAGCCCCGCGCGTGTAAGGGGCAGCAGTTGCAGCGTAGCCCAGAGTGCAGCCGCGCTGGCACCCGCACGGCTGCACTCCAGCGAGATTTCCCCCAGGTGCAGTTCAGCAGACGAAAAATACGTGTACGGCGAGTCATGCTTATAAAACCTCCCTACTGCTGCATCCTGAAACAGCACGCACCCGCAGCCGTAGGGTTGCAGGCCGTGCTTGTGGGGGTCTATCACGATGCTATCAGCTTTTGCCGTCGTCATCCAGGCAGAATCATCTATCATACCAGTGCCTACTAAGAGCTTAAAAAAACCCCCGTATGCAGCATCCACATGCACCCGTACTCCGGCAGCATGGCACAAGGTCAGTATAGTATGCAACGGCTCTACGCACCCAAGACCCGTTGTACCGAGTGTAACCACTACGGTGCCTACACGGGGTAGTACTGATTGCAGCGCAGCTACATCCATCACGCCAGTTACATCAGTTGCTATCTCAATCGCCTCTATCCCCAGCACTTCACACATGCGGCGGTGGGTGTAGTGTGCCGCGCTGCTAAACGCGATGGCCTTACCCGGGTGCAGGCAGCGCGCTACCCAGAGCGCTTCCAGATTCGCAATTGTGCCGCTACTGGTCAGGTGCCCCATATAGCCATCCGCATACCCCACCATCTTTGCCAGTATAGCTATCACTTCTTTCTCCAGCGCACTGGTGGGCGGCCCGCCATCCAGCGCATGATTGTTCGGGTTCACCGCCATCGCCAGTGCATACGCCGCCCAGGCTATCGGGTGCGGCGGCTTCAGCATCTGCCCAGCATAGCTGGAGTGATGAAAGGGGTAATTGCCTGTGAGCTTTTCTGCCAGTTGTAGCAATATTTTCTCAACATCTGGGCTTCCACTATTCAAGCTGCTATCTGGCGCTTGCGCGCCGTAGCTGCTTTGCCAGCCATTGAGCGCTTCCAGCGCAGCGGCTAGCAGCTGTACAGTATCAGTATTCACGAAGTGTACACACTTAGAATTTCGGCAGTTGCGCTTCTATCGCCACCATATTACACGTAGCATGCGCAAGCAGCTTGCCGCTCTTGCTGTGCAGATGGAACTCCACGTGCATAATGGTGCGCCCGCGCCGCACCACCCGCGCATGGCCTGTTACTACCTCGTTCTGCTTGGTGTGTCCCAGGTAGTCTATGTGCAGGTTCACGGTTACATACACACGCTCGCTGGCGGTGCTATACACCGCTGCGCCCATCAGCTCATCCGCAATCGCCGCCGCGGCACCCCCATGTAGGTTGCCCAGCGGGTTGGTCATTTCGCGGTGCACCGTAAACTCAGCCGTGAGGTCCCCGTCATCCACCTTCGTAAACGTGCCGTTCAGCCAGGCTGCCAGCGGCGAGGGGCTAAAAGGCGTCTCGCGCAGGGGCTTGCCTATTATGGTGCGCATGGCCACCACAATGGGGTTTGTGGGGGCATCTTGTGCAGTCGTAAGGGTGTCCATGTCGTAAAATTGCATGAAAACAACTTTCACACTACGCCATTCCACGATTTAAAGCTTTCCCATACCGGAGACAATGCTCCTACATAGGCCATGAGCTTGCCTAAGCCAACGCACTTCCCCACACCCGAAATATGGAAAATCAAAAAAGATCTTTGAACGATCCGGATTTCTGAATATCCTGTATTGTCTTACTGAGTTTTGAGTAAAGAAATTTATGCACTGCCGTTCCCATACTTATCCTTTTCACACCCAGCTTTGCCAGCGCATCAAATGATGGCAGGTTCGGCATAGCCATTACATTTATTGGCAGTTTCGTTGCCGCCACCACTGCTGCAATGTCTTTTTCTTGGGTGATGCAGGGAACGAAAATACCATGCGCACCAGCACTTTCAAAGGCTTTAATCCTGGCTAGGGTTTCCGCTAGGGCTGTTTCCATGCCTAACAAAAACCCATCTGTTCGCACATTGATAAATACTTGCACGCCATTGCGGCTTAAGTGGTTTGCCACCGCCGAAAGCACCTTTTGAAAATCATCCAGCGTTTGCAGGCTGCGTGTATCGCCAGGCAGTGTGTCTTCTATGTTTACCCCCGCTACACCTGCGGCGTGCAGACGTTCTATATGCTGTACGATGCCATCAGCAGTCCGGCTATACCCCGCTTCTATATCAACCGAAAATGGGATCTGTACGCTTTGTACTATCTGCTTCGCCATCGTTAGCAGCAACTCAAAAGGCAAGTTTTCTCCATCACTATACCCAAATGTATTCGCCAGCGCTGAGCTTGAAGTAGCTATTGCCTTGAATCCATTTTGCTCGAATACCCTAGCGCTGGTTACATCCCATACATTTCCTATGAGCAGTGGCGCAGGGCCTTGGTGAAGGCCCTGAAAAATTTCGAAGGTTCGCATTGGCATAGATAATGTTTTTTACAAATGCCACCCGCATCTTCTCAACTGCATTGTATAAGTATTTGGGGAGCGATTTCACATTAACTCCCCTTCGCTTTAAAACATACTCTGTCGGGCATACCCACTAGCTATACGCTCGGCGGTCTGTGGGGTTATGTTGATTTGAAGGCACTAGCTTCTGTGGATATGTAACCAGATTTATACCAATATAAATATCAAAAAAAACTACAAATCATCGCTTAAGAAACAAGCGATGATTTGTAGATAAAAGTAAGATTTATTTCAAATTTCAGTAAAGAGATTAGATAAACACCTTACTCGTCTTCTTCTCCAGTACATGGATTTGAATTACAAGTCCATGTCACGTAAGTAATAACTTGGCCCCCTAAATTCAATTGTGATAGCCCAAAACCACAAGATTGACATAACCCAGGAGAACCGCTCCCAGGGGAACCGGGGCCTGTTCCGGGTCCAGAGTTACTAAGCGGGCAAGTTTCACAACTTAACGCAAACATACCCTCTCCTAAATACTGACCCACTTGATTGGAGTTTGTAGTAGGGCAAAATATAACTTGTTCAGTAGATGAAACAGAGTAACATTGCGCCTTAATACTTTGGTTGCATGTCAAAACAAATGAAAAAAAAAGCAACAGAAACAAGTGTTTTAGCATAGTAGTTGAATTAATTGATTAAAAACAAATTTATATTGTTTTACTGAGTTATGCAAAAGAAGATATTACAATTAATTATCCCCCCGTCCTCGGGAGGCTGTGCCTCGCAAGCATTACAAATGTAGTATTTGCTACATAGCATAGGGTAAGGTATCGCATATGTAAAGGGTATAGATTCCCGCTTACCAAGCTTGAGCGGCACGTCATCACGAGTACGGCGGAGCCTCAGGGTGACACCCCCGCCGCGTAGCGGCGTAAGCGCCCCGCGTTGGACAAGGCGGGGTGGACTAGAAACGCTAGTAAGCGTTTCTAGGACGGGGCGGTTCGATTCAGCTTGTCAAGATGTGCAAACCCCTGTCACCCTGAGCTTATCGAAGGGCGACAGGCAAACTGCCCACCTGCCATGGTTCGACAGGCTCACCATGAAAGCTGTTTATTACAAACCATCACCAATCCCACCATCAATCAGAATCTCCCAGCCCGCGGCAGCGCAGAGCCTGCGCTGTCTGAGGGCCGCCTCGGCCCGAGTTCGCAGGGTCGAGCAGTCGCGGGCGAGGCCCCCGCGGCCCTGAGCGGGGGTGCGTTTTGCACCCCTCGCGCAAGCGAGGAGAGTCACACCATCTGTCATAAATTAATAAAACACAAGCACCACAATTTACCCCCTCTCCTTGGGAGAAGGGGTATGGGGTGAGGCCTCTCACCCCATACAACGGCCAGCCTACCGTTCAACGAGTTATCCCCCGTGCATAACTGCCGAACGCCACATGGGCCGCCTTATCATTGTAGTAAGAAGCAAGCAGTAGCCCCAGCTACTGCACCCCTTCCCGAAACCCAGCTGGCCAGCAGTTTCTTTCTCTTTAGCATTTACCAAATCGCCCGGGCGTATTTTTTTTTATCTCTCAGGTATGTAAACAAAACCCAAGCATATAACTCCCAGCACGCAGGCTAGTTAAGGCCCTGATGTTGAACAGGCAACCGGTACACTTGTGTGGTAAGTCAGTGGCGAGGACTGACAGTGGGAGAAGTGTGCCCAGTGGTGGCGTTTGCAAACACTTGGCTGCTACCAGGCTGCCCCTTTGTGAGGAAAGGGGTGGCCTATAGTGGTGTGTAGAAAAGCTCCTTCCCTGTCAAGCAAAGGTGAGCCGACTATCGGCTCGGAAGGGTTTGTTACCGTCACCCCGAGCTGAAGTCTATCCCGCAGCGCGGGAAAGGGCGAGCCTGAGCATATCCAGCTCTTATCGGCATACGTAAGCTTACGTCTTCGCGTTGCGCGCAAACAAGTAGTACACCGGCACGCCTGCCAAAATCAGCAGCAATCCAAAGCCTGTATACTTCGGATACTCAAATAGCACCGTAATGCAAAACGTACCTGCCAGTAGGATATAGGCGGCTGGCACCCATGGGTAGCCCCACACGCGGTACGGCCGAGGCGCGTCGGGTTGCTTACGCCGCAAGACAAAAAGCCCAATAATGGTAATGATATAAAACAGCACCACGGCAAACATTACATAGTTCAGTAGGTCTCCATACGTACCAGTAAACGCAAGGACAACTGACCATACACACTGCATCACCAGGCTGTTGGCAGGCACCTGGTTCTTATTCAGCTTGGCGGCAGGTTTAAGAAAGAGGCCATCTAGCGCCATCGCATAGTACACCCGTGCGGCCGTAAGTATCACGCCATTTAGGCAGCCCAAGGTGCTCACTACGATCATCGCAGCAATGAAATATACCCCCGCATCGCCCAGCACTTTCTGCATCACTACGGTAGCCACACGGTCATTGCTTGCATTGGCAATGTCAGTTATCGGCAGCACATATAAATATGTGATATTTACCAGCACGTATATAATGGATACACTGAGTGTACCAATTGCCAGGCTCAGCGGCAGGTTGCGCTGCGGGTTGGTTACCTCGCCAGCCGTGAAGGTCACATTGTTCCATGCATCGCTGCTAAAGAGCGAGCCTACCATGGCCGCAAAAAATATGGGAACCAATGCCCAACTAAAATTTTCAGGCCAGGTGGTAGGTATGCTGAAGTTTGCACTGCTGCCCGTGCCGCTGAGCCCGGCCCATAAGCCCAGGCCTATCATAACCACCAGTGCCCCTATTTTTGCGAATGTTAAGATATTCTGTACAGCTGCACCGCTTTTCACAGCGCGAAAATTCATCATTGTTATGACAATTATTGCCACGATGCCCAGTAGCTGCTCGCTACTAAGCCCCACACCCCCTACTTGTAGTAGAATATTCTGGCCTGAAATCCAGGGGATGAAAACGCCAGTGTATTTAGCAAAAGCCACCCCTACTGCAGCTATGGTGCCTGTCTGGATTACTGCAAACAACGTCCATCCGTAAAGAAATGCGGTGAGGTTACCAAAGGCAGCTTTTAGGTACACATACTGGCCGCCAGCGCGTGGCATCATGGCGGCCAGCTCGCCATAGCTTAGCGCACCAAACACGGTGATGATGCCCGTAACTACCCATACCAAAATGAGCATGCCCGGGGTAAGCACACTGCGCGAAATACCCGCAGACACAATGAAAATACCAGAGCCTATCATGCTGCCCATAATTAGCATGGTGCTATCCAGCAGGTTAAGGCCTTTGGCGGGTGCAGGAGAAGTAGATGGAGATGGGCTTTGCATACGGGACTTGAGCAGTGCGTTTTGCGCGGGGTTTGTATATAGCCGCTCAAGATGCACAAAACATGGGCTCGTACACACGTGCACCTTACAGTGCCCGCTGCATGAGCAAGCGCCCCGATCCTGGTAACAGAGCAGGCACCATGGGGTCGTCAGAGTGTGTGGCGCCTAGCAGCGCAAATCCCGCTTTCTCATAGGCGCGGCGCGCAGGCACATTGTCATCCATCAAAATAATTTCAGCCTGTGTTACATGTGGCTTATGGGTCTTGTACCATTGCAATACATACGTGATGAGATGCCCCAAAACCCCCTGGCCTCGGTAGCTGGGCCGCACCGCGATAGAATCCAACTGCAAGGTTCCTGCAGTGCGCGCAATATCAATGCTCGCAGCTTTCTGCATTTTGTCAGCAGCGGCACGCCATCGCGCTATGCCCAGAAAGTAGGCAAGTGCTTGTGCTTTCTGTGTGTTGCTCAGCATTTCATCTTCCGCTTCTACCCAGGCCGCTAACCCCGCTACTGGCGTATGCTTCTTGCTTTCTAGCGCTTCGGCTATCCAGTAGTTCACGTAACTGAAAGCATTCCCGGGCATTTCCTCCTGTGCCAGTTGCAGAAAAAAATCGCGCAGCTCTACATCGCTAAAACCAAATATCCGCTGATAACTGATTATTTCCGTACCCGATGCCTCACTGGCCAGCAGGCACTCTATGATGAAGGGCACATCCTCAATCGTAGCCTGCCTAAAGCTTAACGGGACATTGGAGTGCATGGGGCTGGGCAGGCGTTCAGAAAATTTTACTATCCGCGTAAACTTACATAAAGCATATGGCACAGCGTAATACCCTAAAATGCGTAATTCAGTCACTAAATGTGGGCGTCGGGAGCGAGCAGCTCATCGATGCCACAAAAGTCTAGCTGCCGCATAAACCCCAGTAGGTCGAATAACAGGTTCGCAAAATGCAGCTTCTGCTTACTTTTCCATTTCTTAACCCAATATCCTTATGCAAGCCAAACTCTTTACCCTTACTCTTTTACTACTCTGGGGCCTGGTGCTGCCAGCGCAGAACAAAGGGCCGCAGTCCAAAGCCTTTGACACTGCCAACATGGACAAAAGCGTAGATCCCTGTCAGGATTTTTTCCGCTATGTAAATGGCAATTGGCTCAAAGAAAATTCCATCCCGGCTGACCGTAGCACATGGGGTGCCTTTGTTGAAATATCCGATGGGAATGAAAAAGTGTTGCGGGAGATTCTAGAAGCTGCTGCTGCTGACAAAACCGCCAGTAAAGGTAGCAGTCGCCAAAAGGTGGGCACGTATTACCGTAGCGCACTTGACAGTGTGCGCCGAGACAAAGAAGGTGCTAAGCCTTTGAACATGTTCTTCAAGCGCATAGATGGCATCAAGAATGGCCAAGATGTTGTTGCTGCTATTGCTTGGTTGCAAACCTACGGAGGCAATATGGGCATCAGCATGGGCATCGGGCCCGACCGGAAGAATGTTACACAGAATGTGGTAAACGTGGGGCCAGGTGGCATAGGTTTGCCCGACCGTGATTATTACCTGAAAGACGATGCCAAGAGCAAAGAGATTCTGGCTAAGTATGTGCTACATGTAAGCAACACTTTTAAACTAATGGGCCGTAGCCAGGCCGATGCCCATAAAATAGCGGCGCAAGTTATAGCCTTCGAAACACGCATGGCTAAGGCAAACATGACACGTGTAGAGCGCCGCAATGCTGAGGCTACCTACAACAAGCATAGCCTGGCCAGCCTGCGTACCCTTGCCCCGGCAGTAAACTGGGATGGATACTTCGCGGGCATTGGCGTTCAGCAGCTAGATGTAATCATTGTGAGCCAGCCCGTCTTTATGCAGGAACTGAGCAAGATGGTGACTGAGGAAAGCGTAGAAGCGTGGAAAAACTACCTAACCTGGCGTGTAATAAGCCGTAATGCTGGCCGCTTGAGCCGCGATTTTGTGAACGAAAACTTCAGTTTTTATGGCACGGTTCTCAGTGGTCAGCAGGTGATTGCGCCGAATTGGCGCCGCGCCCTACAAGCCACCGATGGGGCGCTAGGTGAAGTGCTAGGTCAATTGTATGTTGATAAAGCATTTCCGCCTGCAGCCAAAGCACGCATGCAAGAACTGGTAGCCAACCTGCGCGTGGCGATGAAAGAACGGATAGACGCACTGGAATGGATGAGCCCAGCAACCAAAGAAATGGCACAGAAAAAGCTAAGCACATTTGCTGTAAAAATTGGCTACCCTGATAAGTGGCGCGACTATAGCAAACTAGAAGTTGTAAGTGATGTGTATGCGGAGAACGCCATTGCTTCAGATAAATTTGATTTCGAGTTCAACCGCGAGCAGCTAGGCAAGCCTGTAGATAAGACACGCTGGGGCATGACACCGCCCACGGTGAATGCCTACTACAGCCCCGTGTACAACGAAATTGTATTCCCAGCGGGCATTCTGCAGCCGCCCTTCTTTAACATGAATGCCGACGATGCCATCAACTATGGCGGCATTGGTGTGGTGATAGGCCACGAGATCAGCCACGGCTTTGACGACCAAGGCAGCAAATATGACGCTGAAGGCAACCTGAAAAACTGGTGGACTGAGGAAGACCGCAAGGCATTCGATGCCCGAACGGGTGCGCTAGCAAAACAGTATAGCGACTACACCGTGCTGGACACCATGCATGTGAATGGCAAGCTGACCCTGGGCGAGAACATAGGCGACCTGGGCGGTGTACACATTGCCTACCAAGCCTATAAAAATTCACTCAAAGGGAAACCTGAGCCTGCCCCCATTGATGGCTTCACTGCAGACCAACGTTTCTTCTTAGGCTTTGGCCAGATTTGGCGCAGCCTAATGCGGCCAGAGGCCATGCGCCAGCGCATCCTCACCGACCCCCACAGCCCCGGCCAGTGGCGCGTGAATGGCACGCTGCACAATGTGCCACAGTTCCGCAAAGCATTTAATTGCAATACGCCTGCCAGTAGCCCGCAGGTAGTAATCTGGTAATTACATTACGCCAACAAAAAAACCTGAATTAATAATTCAGGTTTTTTTGTTGCAATTATGCAACCACTGTTATGCGCCACAGTCATTTATCATAAATGCATATCTTAACAGTATGAAGAAAAGTATACACACATTATTTCCCGTAGCAATGGGCTGCTTGATGCTACTATTTGCACAGCCAGCCCGTAGCCAGCAACCTGCTCTTACACTACCCAGCGCTTCAGAGCGGGTGCATGCGCTGTCTACTTTGTGGATGGAGGCTACGTATAACTTTGCCTATTTTGACAATGTGCCTTACTTGAATTGGGACAGTGCCTATGTGGCCTACATACCCAAAGTGCAGGCTGTGAGCACTTACTACGACTATTATAAGGTACTGGCTTCATTCTTAAACTTATTGAAAGATGGCCACACCAATTTAAATTTTCCTCGGGCCTTGGCCGATGTTTACTCCAAACCCGGTATCCGGCTAACCTGCTTTGAAAACAAGCCCTACATTACTGATGTAGACCGTACACTGCTAGACAGCGTGCCCATAGGTGCTGCGATTACCCATGTGAATGGTGAGCCTACAATAGGCTATTTAGAACGTGAGGTGCTGCCCATAACGGAAAGCTCAGTAGAGGCATGGCGTATAAGAGCTGCCATTGAATGGCATATGCTACGCTTTCCTAAAAACACGCGCGTAAAGCTTACAATACAACTTCCCAAAAGTGGTACACGCATGGTGAATTTGCTGAATAACAGTGACAATGTGAAGTGGGTAAGCGGCGACAAAAAAGAGCCCCTGACGGTTTTCAACATGCTACCTAATAGCATAGCCTACTTTGCCATCAATACATATGGAGACCCTAGTGTGGTAGATAGCCTAGACAAATACATGCTCATGATACGCAAGGCGAAAGGGTTGGTGTTGGATATACGCAAAAATGGTGGAGGGAACTCGGACAACGGTGCTGAGGTCTTGTTTCGATTAACCGAACAAAAAAAGATAATCGGAAGCCGCTGGATCACACGCATGCATATTGCGAGTTACCGTGCTTGGGGTATGTATGCTAAAGAAAACAAAGACACCAGTGCCGAGGGGCGTAGAGTAATACCACACTACGAGCGTACTGCCTGGTACAACCCGAAAGAACTAGGAGGTACTGACGCAGACAACCTGATGATATCTGAAAACAATTACACTGCCGAGCGCTACCAAGGGCCAATTGTGGTGCTGCAGTCGTGGAAAACGGGGTCGGCTGGCGAAGATTTTTTAATTATGCTGAATCAGTTGGATAAGAAACGTGCCACTACCCTCGGCGAACCTACCAATGGCAGCACAGGCCAACCGTTAAGCATCTTGCTGTCTGGCAATATATGGTCACGCATCTGCACCAAGCGCGACACCTGGGCCAATGGGCGTAAGTTTGTAGGGGTAGGTATAGCGCCTGATATAACCGTATCTGTTTCAGCCGCTGACTATTTCGCGGGCAAAGACTCTGTACTGGAGAAGGCGCTGAGTGTAATAGCCAATCAGCGATAGGGGTTAACTGCTAGCGCATTGCGCGAGCAGCGCTTTGCGATCTATCTTCCCGTTGCTGTTAAGCGGTAGCTGTGGCAGCACGTGTACCTGTACTGGCACCATATAAGCGGGTAGAACACTTCGAAGTTTTGTTAATAGATTGTCTGTATCCAACTTTACGTTTTCCAGGCAAAGGTGTAGGGCATAGGTGCCCTGCTGCGTGAGCACGGCCACTACGGCTAGCTGTGCAGCGCCGCTAAGCTGGCGTGCCTGATGTTCGATTTCGCCCAGTTCTACACGGTAGCCATCTATCTTCACCTGGAAGTCAGCCCGGCCGATATACAGAAAGTCTCCAGTTTCATTCTTGCGGCACAGGTCGCCGGTGCGGTAGTAACGGGTGCCTGATAGGGTTACAAATGCCACTGCATTGCGCTCGGGGTTCTGCCAGTAGCCAGGCGTGACCTGCGCGCCACCGATGCAAAGCTCGCCCTCAGTTGGGTGGGAAGCATCTGTCTCATCTATCAATAAGAGGTCTACGCCTGCCATGGCTTTGCCGATGGGTACTACCCCATGCAGGCTATCGGCTGTGGTATCTTCGTGGCACACATAGCGTGAGCAGAAGATGGTGGCCTCAGTGGGGCCGTACACATTCTCAATGCTTGCATGGGGTGCGCAGCGTGCCCAGCCTTCGGCCAGCGCAGCCGGCAATGCCTCACCACAGAACAGGCTGTAGCGCAGTGCGGGCAACTGAATCTCATTAAAGTAGGGCTGCAGGTAGGCCAGTGCACTGGGCACCATCAGGGCTACAGTTACCTCCTGTTCCTCCAGCGTTTGCATGATATTGAAGTAGCTGATGCCCTCTTTGGGCACGACACAACAACAAGCGCCGATGAGGAGCGGTACCAGGTAGCTATACACAGACAGGTCGAACGTTAGCGCAAACATTTGCAGGAACCTATCCTCCTCGCTTAAGGTGTATCGTTCAGGGTCTAAAACAGTTGTTAAGAAACTATTCAGATTGGCATGGGTAATGGGCACACCTTTAGGCCTGCCCGTACTGCCGCTGGTGAAGAGCAGGTAGGCATAGTCTGTGGGATGGGGCGTAATTACTGATGGGGTATGCGCTACTGGTAAGGTTGTTGTGTTTATTGTTTGCACAGCCGGCAGCGCCTGTGCAAGTGCCGCAACTTTCTCATCTGCATCAGCAACGAGCAGGTGTGTGAGGCCGCTGTCTTCCGCCATCTGCACATTGCGCTGCACGGGGAAGTCAGCATTCAGGGGCACGTAAGTAGCGCCTGCCCCCAGGCAAGCCAGCAGCGCAGCATAGGTATATACGGATTCCTGTGTGTACACACCCACACACCAGGTGCCCGTAGGGCGTGGTAGCTGGTGCAGGTGAAAAAGTATGCGCTGTACGCTGGCATAAAAATCTTGGTAGGTGTAGCTGTTAGTCCCTATCACCATGGCTGGCCGCTCAGCATGCTGTGCAGCTACTGCGGCGAATTGCTCATATATACTTGTTATCTGCATCGTTGTTTGGCTGGGCAAGTTCTGCAATGCAATTCCACTTTACAAACTACAGGTCTCAAAAATGGCGGCATGGGTATATCTGCTACTTTTGCATCCTGCTTACCTATTGTAATTCATGTCCGATAGTATCCTGGAAAAACTGACCCCAGTGTTTCGCGGCACTTTTGCTGATGCTACACTGGTACCTACGCGTGAGATGAGCGCCAAAGACGTGGCCCGATGGAATAGCCTGACGCATGTAGAGCTGATTGCGGCAGTGGAGCAGGCCTTCGGCGTAAAATTTCAGCTCAAGGACCTGATGAAAATGAAAAACGTGGGCGACCTGGTGGACACCCTGCAACGCCTACAAGACGCGAAGAAATAACGGGTGAAACCTACTCCAGCATTTCGTGCACTGTTTACGCTGCTGCTGGCCGGCGGGCTGCTGGCCCTCTGGGCTGGCGTGCAGCAGGGCTACAGCATCCGGCTGAATCCGGGCTATACGCCGCATGTGTTTCTACGCAGCCCGAACCTGGCCGATGCACTTAGCTACCCACCACCCGCGCCCCCCAAAGCTGACACCGTGCTGCGCCAACTGCTCGCCGAACAGCGCAAGCAAAAAACGGACAGCACAAAAACCAAAGTCAAAAGAGATACGCTGAACATTCAGGCCTCCATCCGGCTGGAGAACCCAGATGATGAAGGACACTATGCACTGGATGATTTTTTTTCAGCTTTGGAGCAGGTGGAGCACCCGCAGGTAGCGGACACCGTACCGCTGGTACGCATAGCTCACTATGGCGACTCTCAGATAGAAGGAGACCGCACGAGCGTGTTTCTGCGCTGGAATTTTCAGCGAAAATTTGGTGGGCGGGGCGTGGGGTACCTGCCCGTGTTTGAACCCGCGAACCACCACAGTGTAAAAACTACACACAGCGAAAACTGGAAACGCAACACCATCTTTTTTGACAAAAGAAAGACCGGCGACTATGGCATTTCGGGCGTGGTGTTTCGCTACCCGCCAGCGGATAAGGGCAAGGCTACACAGGCCTTTGTAGGGATGGAGGTGGACACCAAGCGCACACGTTACGACCGGCTGCAACTCTGGTGGGGCGGGCCGGCGGCTGTGGATTTTGAACTGGGCCTCTCGGTGGCGGATTCACTGGTGTGGGAAGATACCTTACGCACCGATGGCGCTTTTCATACCACCACAATTCCGCTGGCTGCGAATAGCGAAAAATTTGAGCTTTGGTTTACAGGCCCCAGCCCCGATGTGTATGGTGTGGCGCTGGATGGCAAGCGCGGCGTCCAACTGGACAACTTCCCGCTGCGAGGGCACAGCGGCGGCGGCCTGCTTACCATGGATGAAGCGTATCTGCGTGAGCAGGTAGACAAGCTAAACACGCGGCTCATCATTTTACAGTACGGAGGCAACATTGTACCCTATGACAACGAAGACTTCACGTTTTATGAAGAAGCGCTGCTTCGTGTATTGCTGCGTATGAAACGTGTGGCACCCCATGCAAGTATTCTGGTGGTGGGTGTGGGCGATATGGCGCGCAAAGTGGGTGAGGGGTATGAGAGCTACCCCAGCGTGCCTAAAATTCGTGATGCGCAGAAGCGTGCTGCTAAACGTGCGAAGTGCGCCTTCTGGGACCTGTACCGCGCCATGGGTGGCGAGGGAAGCATCATAGCATGGGCCAACAACGACCCGCCGCTGGCTGCCAGCGATTATGCACACTTGGACTACCCTGGCCAACGCCTGATAGGTGACTTACTTTTCAAAGCGATGATGCACGAGTACGGGTTATATTTGAATCGGCTAGAGGCGGAGCGTGCCGCAGACGTTACCCCCCGGCCGCAATAGCATGCGAATACCACACACAAATTTTCGCTTGGCGATAACGCGCTGTAGCTCCCTGCCTGTAGGGCGCTATGGCAATGCCATTGCACCTGCGAGGTATGGTATTTGTAAATCATTGTTATTTTTTTCACTATTCCTACTCAGTGCCACAGGGATTGTTGCGCAAGAGATATCGGCCTTTGACAGCCTGAGTACTGACACGGTTATCACACCACCTGCGTTTCGTTTCGGTGCCAGCACGGACAGTGTATCGGTTCCGGCATTCATTCGCGGGCAGATTAAGTACAAGATTGGGTACGACTTTATCCGGTATGACCAGAACTGCATACAGTGGCAGAACACGGCTGCGGTAAAAACATTTTTTGATGCACTGGCCAATGCAGGCCGCCGCAAAGTGAAGGTGGTGCACATTGGCGACAGCCACGTGCAGGCCGACATCTACACGGGCTATGTGCGCAACCGACTGCAGGAAATTTTCGGCGTGGGGGGCCGCGGGTTTATTTTCCCATACATCACCGCACGCACACACCCGCCCTACGACTACCGCACCTGGGCCGCAGGCGGCTGGGTAGGGGCGCGCAACATACAGCCCATGCCGCCGGTAGAGCTGGGCCTGATGGGCGTGAGCGCTGCCACCCAAGACAGCAACGCAGGCTTTCGCATCGTATTTACGGATAGCAGCGTGCTGGTGAACAACACCCTGCTCAAAATTTATACCCGCCCCACGCCCACCAATTACGACCTGAAACTATTCTACGACCAGGCGCCGCCCGTTGTACTACCCGGGTATGACGCTGCGGGCAAGCCCTACGTGCAAACCCAGTTGCCCTACCCGCCGAAAAAAATAGAAGTGTGGATGCAGCGCAATGGCGACAACAACAAGAAAGGGCTGGAGCTGCACGGCCTGAGCCTGGAAACACCCGAAGACCGCGGCATGCTGTACCACAGCGTGGGCAGCAATGGGGCAAACTTCAGCAGCATATTGCGGCAGAGCGTGATGCCAGAACAGCTCAATGAGCTCAAGCCCGACCTGGTGGTGATAGATATATCGGGCAATGAATATTATGGCATGAACCTGAACGTGCCTGACTTTGAGAGCAAGCTGCGCGGTACCATACAGATGATACGCAACGCCGCGCCCACCAGCAGCATCCTCATCACCTGCTCGCAAGACATATACTACCGGCAGTACGACATTACGGCGACTGCCCCTGCGGCCGAGCTGGCGCGGCGCGTGGCCTTTGATACGGGCTGTGCGTTTTACAACTGGTTTGCGGTGGCTGGCGGCAGCCAGAGCATGCTCAAGTGGCGGCAGTACAACCTGGCGAAGTGGGACCGCGTGCACCTCACCACCGAGGGCTACACCATCAAAGGCGAAGCTTTTGTGAATGCACTGCTGGCGGGCTACTACAAAGTGCTGACAGGCGCCGAGCGCTGGATAGATACCACCACACGCGTAAACCTGCTGGCCGCCACGCTGCCCGTGCCACCCGCACAGCCCTTGCGCTACCAACCACCACCCAAAGCGCCACCGTACATCTTGCCTGCAGGTAAGCTGCTCACCTACACCGTAAAAAGCGGCGACGTGCTGGGCAGCATAGCGGAGCAATACCGCGTGGGCGTGATGGCCATACTGATGTGGAACAACCTGTATAGCACAACCATATACCCGGGGCAGAAGCTGGCGCTGTATGTAAAAGACGAGGTGTACCGCCAGGCCACAGCGATACCCGCTGCAACCAAAGGTGCGGTGACGGCGAGCATTACGGCCCCAGCAGTAAAAAATACAGGTGTGCAGAAAACCGCAACAAAACCGAAAGCGATAGAAAAGAAGAAGCCTGCGAAAACGCCCAGCCAGGCCTACACCGTGCGCAGTGGCGACAGCCTCTGGACGATAGCGCGCAAGTTTAAAACGACGGTGGATACGCTAAAGCAACTGAACGACCTGGCCAGCGAACAGCTACGCCCGGGGCAGAAGATACAGGTGCCCATGTGAGGGGGTGCACACAAGTGTACTTTCTTTTGTCATTCCCGCGAAGGTGTGAATCCATGTGTGCGTCAAGCTGAACTTGTTTCGGCACCTTTCCCACAGTGTCATTCCCGCGAAAGCGGGATTTTTTCCCGAGTAGCCCTGAGCTTGTCGAAGAATTGTTGACCTAGCTATGGCTAGATGTTTCCGCTAATACATGGCATCAGCATAATTCGTGAAGAAGCTCTCTATTGAGCTGACTTTGAGAGATTCGCTATAGTTCTATCAAAACATTTTTGTCTGAGATTTACCAGCTATTTCCTTTTGGTCATAAGGCTCGTTGAATAATTCTTTCCAATATATATTAAGAATCTTTGCTTGAAGAGATGATTCAGAAGTAATCTGTGAAACCAACCTTTCGACTTTCTTGGCAAACACTAAAGTATTCTTTGGTCTTAAATCTTCTTCTGCAACAAGTTCTTTTAAATGCTCTACATAAACACTAAATTCAATTTTATTTCTTTGACTCTTAACACCTTTTAAGCTCTGTGCTTTTTGTAAACGTGAAACAATTAGCTGGTAGGTTGCCTTGTAAAGCTCTAAGAGCACCTCCTCTCGTTCCTTTTTGTTTTTGTACCCTATTGCTTCAAGTACTGCATTGTCCAGTTTTAGTCTCTCTGGATTAACGGAATTTAAATTTTCAAGAGTCCCAAGCTCTTCTTTAAAGGTTTTAGTTTCTCCAAGTGAAACATCCAAGCCCTCTAGGTCAATGTTAGGCACTAATAGTTCTTCTAGCTCATATTTTTCAATTTTACCTGCACCGTCTCCCAAATTGCTTCTCATTATCAACTGCTGATTGAGCCAGTTAATTGTTGAGTTCATATACAACCATATGGTGTATGTTTTTTCTTTTAGGTAGATGTTATGAAAATTGTTGTTTGAAAATGCTTTTACGAAGAAGGTACGACCAACATCATTTATCATATAATTAAAAGACAACGAAGGAACTTCACGGTCTCCAACATCATACCAATTTTTCCTCGCTGCTAATGAAGACCCTGTATGAGTGTCTTTCCTTTCAGCTGCCAAAATATAGCTATGTCCAAATGGAACAGTCATCTTTAACTCCTTTCGTTCAATACCAGCATGAAAAAGCGAGTATGGTAAATTGCTTGTCTTTTCAGTATATTTATTAATATCCTTTGGGCTTGTCAGTATTGGTTTGATTAAATTTGATTCTACCAACCAATACTCATTAAGTTCATTACAAATAATTCTCAATTTTGCCTTTTTTATCTCACTAACTGTTTTAAATGACTCTGTGTTATTTACAATTGCTTTTAAGCCCTCTTCATTGATTGAGGCGGTAACATCTTGAACAATAAAGAAATCATTATTGCCAGTTTTAGTTCCAAACTTTATTTTTGCTTGGTTACTCAATGGCTCAAATATCATTTTGCCTTTTTCTAGAATGTCAAAATATATTCGAGGTGCCTTAAGAAATGGACTCCATTTTTTATGATTTTTTAAAGCCTCTTGTTTGACACAAGTAATTCTAAAAAATTCATTTTCGGAGTTCTTATTCGCTCCTTCGAAAGCTGACTTTAATTTTTCAACTCCACGGTACTGCCTTAAAATGTTATTTAGAGTGTCTTTGAAATAAATGAACTTGACAATATTTTCATTTCGCAATGATTCTTCTTTTTGCTTCCTGAGTATAACAATAGCTGTATTTACAGAAGCTGTTGGAAAGAACCGTTCCACTTCGCTATCCATAATTGCAACTATTTCAAAATTGCGAATCAGATATTGTTGAAGGTCACTACCATAGTCAGTTTCTAGCCAACTATTTTGTACAATATAACCTAAATACCCTCCTTCCTGTAAAAATACAGCTGCGTGATAAAAAAAATAGCCATAAATACTTGTTCTTTTACTTGGATTGAAACCACATTCACTTTTTATTAGTAATTGAATTTTATCTTTTGCAACTGTCCCTTGCATTGCACCTATATGCTCCTGCCTTGTATAGGGAGGATTGCCAATAATAGCATTGAATTTCGGTAACGGCTTTCTTTCTATCTGTCCGGTAACATCATGAAGTGAAATTTTGGACTCGCTATAAATCGAAAAAAAATCCTTGTTTATAATTCTTGGGTAAGATTTTCTTCTTGTATTTCTTATGCTTAAATTAAGCATACTTAAATAGGCTGGATAGCCACTTAAGTCGTTCCCGTAAATCTCACTAAGTAATATTTCGTGACGTTTGGCCGTACCATTTGCTTTGGTTGCTAGTTCCTTTTTGCGTTCATAGGCCCTAACTAAAAACGTACCAGACCCACAACTCGGGTCAAAAACTTTATCATTCTCATTCAGAATCGCATAGCAGTTTATCAAGTCGATTACATGAGGAGGGGTAAAGTATTGTCCTAGTTTGTGTCTTTCGTCTTCTCTTATTAGCTCTTCAAAAATGCGACCTATAATATCATATGCAATTTTACTAAAATCGTAGTGTTGTCCAGTTTCGAGAACATCAGTTACGAGTTCAATTGAGGCATCACTGACAAATGGGATTTGAAATATGATATCACCGCGTTCACCAATTAGTAGTTCATAGTCACCAGTAACATCCCTAAACTCCTCAAAATAGTGCCAAACAATTTGCTCAAGTTCTCCAGAACTAATTACATTACTACCAACCCGCATTGGACTTAAGTTATGCCATGTTTGATTATCTACATAAGCTTTGTAAAAAATTAGCTTACTAATTAGCATTAACAAAGCAATGTGAGTTAGGTTTTCAATCTCTTCAAAGGTGGAAGGCTTATTCCATAGTTGAGTAGCCGTGTAAGTCTGAACTTCCTTTTCAAACTTTTTATTGTTCCTGTACTTGTACCAAACCTTTTCGGTTACATCTGTTGAATATGCTTCAATTAGTTTGCGAAACTTAAAGATGTAGAGTTCATCTGGTTGTGCATAAGTTATGCTTCTCCTCTCGATTATCTCAAGTGCTCTGTCAATATAAAACGAGGCAAGTGAACGTAATTTTTTTTCAATATCTTTAGTCGGTACAAAACTATTGCTTAGCCTGGTGATATCTTGAATTGTGAAGAAACCTTCGCTTACCGAGACTTTACTATTTATGTTAGTTGTATCAAAAAAGGTACACGCAAGGAAATTACAAATTCCAAAATATTGTATATCGTTTTTTTGAGCACGACTAAGTTCTCTTAAAACAGTCTCGCTGTCGAAGACGCTTCTGCCATTTTTAGCTGTCGGGTCTTTAAGTTCAATAAAGAAGATAGTTTTCCCCGCCTTGTTTTTAATGGTAACGTCTGCTCTGTTTTCTTCTTGGGTAGTGTAAGGGTGAAGTTTACCCTCTATTCCCCTTTCCCTAATAACTTCTGTCAGGACTGTGCTTAACACTCCCTGTAGTTGTCTTTCTATTTTCATTCGGAAATTCTCAAAATGTACTGACTGATTGGTCTACCTGCCTATCCCATTTGCACACGTGTTCAGCAGGGCATCTTGAACACAAGATAAACAGGATTTCTAATCCTATCGAGCATCGTCCACCAGGCAGTAAGTCCCAGCCCGAAGCAGCACAGACAGGGCGCTGTTTGAAGCCGACCCTGTCGGCTGAGTTCTAAGCCAGCCTGTCCCGTGAAACGGGAAGCAGCTCGGGTAGTGGCCCCGTTAGCCTGTCCCGAGACCTCGTGAGCCCCGGAGAGGGCGCGTAGGCGTTGCGCGTTTGGCAATCCAAACAGATATATACCGCAACACCAATACAAATCCCTGTAAACCAGCTTTATACAGGCAGAGTTATCCCCCGTGCATAACTGTCCATTACCGCAAACACCACCTTATTATTGCAGTAGGAAGCAGGCCGTGGCCCTTGGCCACAGCCCCCGCTTCCCGAAACCCAGCCGGCCGGCAGTTTCTTGTCTTTTTGCATTTACCCAATCGCCCGGGCGTATTTTTTATTTCTTCAGGTCTATGTAAACCAAACCTCAGCATAGCAATCCCAGCACGCAGGCTAGTTAAGGCCCTGATGTTGAACAGGCAACCGGTACACTTGCGTGGCAAGTTAGTTTGACGGAGGCTGACGTTGGGAGCGATATGCACACAGGTAGCGCGTACGTAAACTGAGTCACGGCCTGGTCGCCTCATCATGTAACCATGAAGGGGCGGCCTATCGTGGCGTGTGAGCGCAGCTTCCCCCTTCGTAACTTGCGGCCCCATGCCGAAATCCGAAAGCCCTGCCGCTACCAGCACCTACCCCACCCTACGCTTAAAACCCGGGCGTGAGCGCTCCCTGCACAACCGCCACCCGTGGCTCTTCAGCGGCGCGCTGGAGGGGGCCGTGGCAGCCCAGACTGGCGACATTGTAGAAGTAGTGGGGGCCGATGGGCGCCGCCTGGGTTACGGCCACTACCTGCGCGAGAGCCAGATCGTATGCCGCCTCTTCAGCTTTAGCACTGACGCTCAGACCTTTGACCATGAGTACTGGTACAGCAAACTGCAGCACGCACTGGCCTGGCGCCGCCAGTACCTGAACCTGGAGCACACCACCGGCTACCGCCTGGTAAACGCCGAGGGCGACCTGCTACCCGGCCTGATTGTAGATGTATATGGCGAGACGGCCGTGCTGCAACTGCGCACGCCCGGCATAGCCCGCATACTGCCCGTGGTGCTGGAGTTTTTGCAACAGGAAGTGGGCATACGCCATGTGCTGGAAAAAGGCGTGAAAGAAGAAGCCGAGGACGAAGCCGAAGGCAGCGGAAACCGCTGGCTGCTGGGCAACAAACCCGAGGTGATGTTTACCGAAAACGGACTTCGCTTCAAGGCACAGGTAGAGGCGGGGCAGAAAACGGGCTTCTTCCTGGACCAGCGCGACAGCCGCGCCCTGGTAGAAAAACTATGTGCGGGCCGCATGGTGCTGAATGCCTTTGGCTACAGCGGGGCTTTTGCGGCATACGCGCTGCGCGGTGGCGCGGCACAGGTAACCAGCGTGGACATCTCGGCTTCGGCTACTGCCCTGGCCGAAGAAACCATGACACTGAACGGCCTGGCAGACCGGCACATGGCCGTAACCGGCGACTGCTTTGACTACCTGCGGGCGCTGCCGCCCAATTCATTTGATGCCATCATACTGGACCCGCCGGCCTTTACCAAACACATCAGCACGGTAGATAAAGCCAGCCGCGGCTATAAGGACATCAACCTGAAAGCGATGAGCAAGCTAAAGCCGGGCGGGCTGCTGTTTACCTTTAGCTGTAGCCAGCACATTTCGCGCGACCTATTTCGCAAGATTGTGTTTGGCGCTGCGGCCGATGCCCGCCGTGCGGCACGCATACTGTACCAGACCGGCCACGCGGTAGACCACCCGATAGACATCTACCACCCCGAGGGGGAATACCTGAAGGGGCTAGTGCTGCAGATAGATTAATTATTTAACTCATGTTACAATGAAGAAAAGAAACTTAATCATACTAGTATCACTATTTGTATTTTTTTCACTGGTTCTTAATGTTTTCTATCTAGGAAAAATCAATACATTTTGGATAGGTACAAGTTGGGAATACTGCCCTCTTAGTTTCTCCACACAATCAATTAGAAACAAAACTAGACAGGTTGTACTATTCAAACCTTTTTCAATTTGTACAAATAAAAAAGGGCTCACATCAGAAGAAATTTCAGCGGAGATACTCCAAGTTGTAAAAAATGATAATGTATTTGAAAGCGCAGATAGCTTAGAGGTTGTAATATTTGAAAATGAAAGTTTGGGAAAGGTTTTCAACTTTTCACTTAAGAAATAATTTTAGTGCTGCAAAATCTAGCATACTACCTCACCCTGCCGTTGCTCTTTGGCGTATCGTACCTGCCGATGTGGCTGCTGTACCGCATCAGTGATGTGTTTTACTTCCTCATCTACTATGTAGTGGGCTACCGCAAGAAGGTAGTTTTTCAGAACCTCAGGCGCAGCTTTCCGGAAAAAAGCGAGAAGGAGATAGAAGCCATTGCCAAGGGCTTTTATGAATACTTCTGTGATTTTCTGGTAGAAACGGTAAAAGCATTTACAATTTCTAAAGAAACGTTACTAAAGCGCGTAACGCTGGATACCGGGGGCATCTATAAGAAGCTGGAAGCTGAGGGCCGTGCCAGCATAACGGCCATGGGCCACTATGGCAACTGGGAGTGGGGCGCGCTGGCCTATAGCGCCACCAACACCTACCAGCTCAATACGATATACAAGAGACTGCCGCAGGCCAAGTTTGAAGCGCTGGTGTACAAGATGCGGGTGCAGTTTGGTGTGCGCCCTGTAGAAATGAACGAAGTATTCAAAACCATGGTGCGCCGCATCAAGCACGAAAAGCATGCAGGTACGTTTTGTTTTCTTACGGACCAAACCCCCCACCCTGACTTTGCGTACTGGACAAACTTCTTGAACCAGGACACGCCGGTATTCCCGGGCACCGAAAAAATGGCGCGGAAGTTTAACCTGCCCGTGGTATTCGTAAATATACACCGGGTGCGGCGTGGGCACTACCACCTTACCGCTGAGATGCTGGCCGAGGACCCGAAGGCACTACCCGAAGGTGAGATTACGGAACGGCACACGCGCAGGCTGGAGCAGGCCATCGTAGAACATCCCGCCCCCTGGCTCTGGAGCCATAAACGCTGGAAGTACGTGCGCCCGGCAAACCTACCCTCGCGCACCCTGACTTATGAAAAGCTCAAGCAAGCCCAAGGCAATACCCGCAGCGACGAAAGCGAATAACAGGCCCAATTGGCCTCTAAAGCAATGTTAAAAGGGAAGGCCTACTGGCCCCTTTTTCGTAAACTTGCGCCTTGATTTTGATCTGAGGTTTGCCGTGCGCAAACGCTATTTCCTTTTACCATTTACACATGCAGCTACGCTACAACACCCTAAACAACCTGGTAGGTTGGCTGGTGTTCCTGATTGCTTTTACCACCTACACCCTTACGGTAGCCCCCACGGCCAGTTTCTGGGACTGCGGCGAGTTCATCGCCACAGCCAATGAGCTGGAAGTGCCGCACCCACCCGGCGCCCCTCTATACCTAATGCTGGGCCGCTTCTTCGCCATGTTTGCAAGCGCACCTGAAAACGTAGCGTTTATGGTAAACATGGTAAGCGTAGTGGCAAGTGCACTGCTAGCGCTCTTTATCTTCTGGACGACTACCATGCTGGCCAAGAAAGTGCTGGCGCCTGGCAAAGATCTGAGCGATGATATAGATGGCTATACTACAGCCGTCATCCTCTTTGCAGGTGCGGTAGCGGGCCTTACCTGCACCTTCCTGGATACCGTTTGGTTTAATGCTGTAGAAGCAGAAGTCTATGCCGGCAGTAGCATGTTTACTGCACTTGTGGTGTGGCTGATGCTGAAGTGGGAAGCCCGCGCTGACGAACATGACCACCTGCGCTGGATTATTCTCATCGCGTATGTAATGGGCCTGAGTGTAGGTTTTCACTTGCTAAACCTGCTCACGCTGCCCGCACTTGCGCTGCTGTACTTCTTCAAGAAGTATAAGTTTTCATGGGCAGGTGCAGGTACCGCCATGGCTATTGGCATCTTGATACTGGGCGTAGTGCAGTTTGGCGTGATCCAGCTTACCTGGGATTTTGCCTGGGGTCTGGAGCGCAGGCTGGTAGGCACTGTAGACCTGGGCACGGGTAGCAGAACCGGCATGGGCATGCCCTTTGGCACAGGTGCCATTGTATTTACAGTAGGGCTATTGGTGCTGCTCATTGCAGGTATCTGGGTGAGCCACCGCCAGCGCCGCGTGGTGCTGCACACCGCGCTGGTAGGCATTCTTGCTGTGTACATTGGCTTTAGCAGCTACCTCACCATCATGTTGCGCAGCAACGTAGACCCTCCCATTGACCAGAACAACCCCGCTAACCTCATCAACTTCCTCTCGTACCTCAAGCGCGAGCAGTATGGCGATAAGCCGCTGCTGTTTGGCCACATGTACAACAGTAAGGTGAAAGAGGGCGACCCGTATATCAAGAATGACAAGACCTACATCAAGTTGGAAGACCAGAAGCGTTATGTGTTTGACGGCTATAAACTCAAGTACAACTACGAGGAACGTACGCTGCGTTTCTTCCCACGCATGTTTGACCCCGACCATTACGCCAGCGGGCCTTACGGATATAAAAATTATGTGAAGAACAAAGGCGAAGACCCCAACGACCCCAGTGATGATAAACCTACGGGCCTCGAAAACCTGAAGTTCTTTTTTGACTATCAGGTTTATCACATGTACTTCCGGTACGTGCTCTGGAACTTTGTGGGCCGTGAGAGCGACGTGCAGCATGCCAGCTGGGAGAGCGGCTTTGAAATAGCAAAACTTAAGGCCATGCCCGAAGACCTGCGCAACCACCGCACACGCAACCACTACTACGGCATACCCTTGCTTTTGGGAATCGTGGGCCTATTCTGGCATTTTCAGAACGATAAGAAGAAAGCCGCAGTTGTTAGTATTTTATTCCTATTTACCGGGCTTGCCATTGTGGTGTACCTAAACCAGGTGGCGCAAGAGCCCCGCGAGCGCGACTATGCTTTCGTGGGCTCGTATCACACCTTTGCCATCTGGGTGGGACTGGGTGTGGTAAGCCTGTGCCAGCTGGCTGTAGGCTTCCTGAAAAAAGCTACGCCCTTTGTGGTAGGCACGCTGTGCCTGCTGGCAGTGCCAGGCCTGCTGCTGGCAAAGAACTGGGACGACCACAGCCGCAGCGGCGTGTTTGTGCCGCCAGACAGTGCCTACAACCTGCTCAATAGCTGCGCGCCGAACGCCATCATCTTCACCAATGGCGACAATGACACCTTTCCGCTCTGGTATATACAGGAAGTCGAAGGCGTGCGGCCTGATGTGCGCGTGGTAAACCTGAGCCTGCTCAACACAGACTGGTACATCTACCAGCTCAAGCACAACAAGGCCAATGCAAGCGACCCGCTCCCCATTTCATTTGAAGATAACTTCTACATGGGTGAGAAAAATTCTGCGGTTCCCTTTAAGAAACAGACGCTGGAAATACCCGTAGACAAAGAGGCCGTGATTAAGATGGGCATTGTGAAGCCCGAAGATGCTGACAAAATACAGAGCCCCATGCTGCTCACCATTACACCACGCGGCCGCGGAGAAAATGGCTACCTGCAAAAGCAGGACCTGCTGATACTAGACATGGTAATCAACAATGCCAAGCAGGGTTGGAAACGCCCCATCTACTTTGCCAATACCGTGGGCCCGAGCAGCTATGTATCGCTGGGTGATTACTTTGAGCTTCAGGGCATGGCCTACCGCATATTGCCCATCCGCACGAAAGACACCGAAAGCGCGCAGGGCCTTGGCCGTGTAAATCTGGATGTGATGTATGACAACCTGATGACCAAGTTTCGCTTCAGGGGGCTGAACGACCCGAATGTGTTTCTGGGTGAGAATACGGAAAAGATGGTGGGCAACTTCCGCAACAGCTTTTTCTGGCTAGCCACGGCTTACCTGGAAGCCGCTGACAAACTGGAGCAGAAACTGCCGCAAGAAACGCGCGCCCGCGAGAAAGCTGACCCTGCCATCAAAGAGAAGATAGACCTCTACACCCGCCGCGCACGTGAAGTGATACAGTATGGCGCCAAAAGTATAACCGAAGAAGCCGTGCCCATGAGCATGAGCAACCTATACCTCACTGCCATGGTGTATGACAGGCTGAACGACAAGAAGGCAGCAAATGAAATGCTGGAGCGTGCACGCATACGCGCCAATGAATATTTGGCTTTTCTACTGGAACACAACAGTATGACGTATGACGACCAAAACGACTACCTGATGGTGCTGGAACGCATCATGCAATACCGCCTGGCCAATGCCGAAGTGGTAGAAGCTGCGAAGGTAGCCGGCGACCTATGCCGCTACTACCCCGAGGGCCGATACTGCGATATGGCGCGGCAGCTCAGTGGCGAGGTAGATAAGAAACCTAGCCTAGACAAAAAATAACCACACCATTTTATCTAAACCATTTGGTCTATTGAAACCCTGCTTAATTGCAGGGTTTCTTATTTTAAATATTTTTTTTAAGAAATACTTGACAATACGGGGGGGGGAATATATTTGGAGCATGAAAAAACTTATACTAACTCTTACGCTATTAATAGCACTAAGTGCTATTGCCGTGACCCTAGTTGCAGCCTGCTGGTCAGGTAGCGGGTCTTCGGGAGGTTATTATCAAGAGTATATATGTTGCGAATCGTCACATGTATGCCATGTTTACACTTACGGTGGTCCCATTAATCGACTACTTGATGTCACCACTTACTCTTGGTAATTTTATTTTGACTTCTTAATCCAAAAACACATGAAAGCTATTTTCACTTCTATATTTCTTGTAACACTAATTTTCACTGGGTGCAAAGTCGCCAATGAAATTGCATCAACAGATCATTTTGAGGTTCCGGCAGAAAAGGCTCAGGTTGTTACGCAATCCTCTACAATGCAAATGATAGCTGTAGAGCTTCCAAAAGGCTTTAGTACTTTTTCAATGATGAACTATTATGAAGGCTCCGAAGAAAGAACTAAAGTTTTTCGACAGTACAATGCTTTGTTACAAGAGTATCAGTCAAAAGGCTACAGCCCAGAATTAGCTTCAAATATTAAATCATTTTTTGAGAAAAGTGATTTAGGTGAGTATGGTTGGTTTCTGAAGCAAGTACTTGGTACGAAGATATTGGTTGGATGGTCTAGAATGCCTACAAGTGATGTCAAAACTGATGAGATTGAGCCTATAAAGTATCATCTTGAGAGCTTATTAAGGAATGAGGTTAGCGACCCAACATTGCTTGCAATTTCTATCCAAAAGCTAAGTCCTTATTTGTCAAAGGCTGAAACAGTAGCTTATGTAAAACAGGCACTTGTAACTGCGAGTAAATTTAAGAATGTAGATTTAAATTCGGCTTCATCTCCGAAAATGGCAACTCAGTCTGAAACAGTACCCCCAACTTTTCAGAATTATGCTGAGGTAGCAAAACAGAAAGCACTGGAGCAAGTGAGTAAAACTGGTTATGATCCAGAGGTGAAGGCTGCAGCATTTAAAGTAATGCCCGAGGTATTTAAAGAGTACCTGGAAAAGAATAAAGCCCAGAAGTAAATTGTATATCCTAAAACCCTCTGTCCGCACAGGTAGAGGGTTTTTTATTGAGTGGCTTCCATGCGTGTGCGCAGTCTATATTTAAACAGGCTCTGCGTGGGTGATAGTAGCAGCACCAGCACAAACTGTGCGCCTGCCACCGTAGCGATGGCCCCCGCAATGGCGCCATCTACCCATACCGCAAGCATATATCCTAGTACTGTGGCTGTGATGCCAAAGCCTGCTGCCAGCACCAGCATAAGCGGCAGGCGATGTGTTAGTAAACGAGCAGTGGCGGCAGGCGCCACCATCAGCGCCACTACGAGTATGGCCCCCACACTTTCAAAGCTGGCCACCGTAACGAGCGACGTGAGTGCCATAAGCGCGTAGTGCCAGGCTGCCGTGCTAAAGCCGATGGCAACCGCATAACCAGGGTCAAAAGTGGTAAGCTGCAACTCTTTATAAACTATGACTATAAATAGGATTACGATAAGTAGCACCGCACCCAGCACCCACACTGCACGCGGACCCAGCGTGGTGCCATCTGCGAGTGCAACCAAATCCAGTGGTACGTAGGCAATCTCGCCGTAGAGCACGCAGTCCTGGTCCAGGTCTACCTGGCCAGCAAATACGGTGAGCAACACCACACCCAGCGCAAACAGCGCAGTAAAAGTGAGGCCAATGCTGGCATCCGTTTGCAGGCGTGCGCGGCTGTGCAAAAATTCAATGATCAATGTGGTGAGCATGCCCACCGCACCAGCACCCAGCAGCATGGGCAGTGTGCTGCGCGAGCCTGACACCAGGAATGCAACCACAATACCCGGCAGAACGGCATGGCTGATGGCATCTGCCATGAGCGCCATGCGCCGCAGCACCAGAAAGCTGCCTACCAGCGCACAGCTCACAGCCACCAGGCTGCCGACAAGGAGTATCCAGAATGCATCCATTTAAGTATTTATACTTTGTTCCTTTTTGGTGTAGGGTATGGGTTTATCGTGTGGGTCTTTTACGGGGTAGGCCAGTTGGTGCTCCAGTTCTGCTTCCAGCTCAGGCGTGAGCAGGTGCTCCATGGTCTCGGCATCATCATGCACATGGTCGGGTGGCAGACGCAGCATTTGCGTCAGGTACATCTCCCAGAGGCGGTGCAGCTTTACTACCCGGCGGGCCTGCACCTCGCCATTGGCGGTTAAGCGCCAACTACCGGCATGCTGAACAACCAGCCCTGCTCGCATTAGCCGTTGCAAGGTGCTTGAAAGTACCTGGGGCTGTTGAATACGCTTTTGTAAAATGGATGCATGGGTATGCTCTGAGGCCAACCCCACTCCTTCATTCAGCTGAAACAGGGCCTTAAGTGTGTTTTCATTCTGCACCTGCTTGCGGTGTGCCTGCTGCCGCCAGGTGCGTGCCACGAGGCCCTTATGCGGGGCAAAAAGCAACGAGAGTACCGCAAGCAATGATGCTGCCAGCACCATGCTGGGCCCGGTGGGCATGTTTGGTATGGCATAGCTCACATACGCACCTACAAGGCCGCTTGCCAGGCCAAATAGCATGGCAAGTATCACGAACAGGCCTAGGCGGTCTGTCCAGTAACGTGCGGCCGCAGCAGGCGTAACGAGCATGGCAGCCATCAATACCACGCCCACAGCCTGTATACCTACCACTACTGCCAGTACCGTTAGTGTAGTAAGCGTGCCGCGCAGTAGTGGCATGGGCAGGCCCGCAGCAGTTGCAAAGTCAGCATCAAAACTGAGTAGTGAGAATTCCTTAAAAAGCAAAGCCGTTACCAAGAGCAGTAGCGCTGCTACCGAACCAAAGGCCCAGAGGTCGCCTTCTGTGATGGCTGCGGCCTTGCCAAACAGGAATTTATCGAGCCCGCTCTGCGCGCCATTGCCTGAATGCTGCAGCATGGTGAGCAGCAGAATACCTATACCAAAGAACACGGATAGCACCAGCGCCAGTGCGGTATCTTCTTTTACTTTGGTGTAGCGTGAGAGGGCGTCCATGGCTATGAGTGAGAGCCAACCGGTGATGAAAGCGCCCGCCAGCAGCACCCAGGGGTTTTTCTCGCCCTGCAGCATAAAGGCCAAGCACACACCGGGCAGCACAGCATGTGCTACGGCATCGCCCGTAAGTGCGCGCTTGCGTAAAAATGTAAAGCTCCCGACCAGTGCACTGGCTGAAGTGAGTAGCGCCGTTCCGATTACTACGAGGCGGGTGTTGGGGTCGGCCAGTGATATGAATTGCCAAAGCGCGTGCATGCAGGCTACTTATACGCCTCCTCGCGCCGTGCAAACTCTGTGCGTTGAAACAGCTCGCCCACTTGCTGCAGCAGCGTAAGGCGGCCGCCATAAGCCTCGTTTAACAGTGCATCTGTAAATACTTCATTAATAGGCCCTGCAGCTACTAAGCGCTGGTTGAGCAGCATTAGCCAGGAGAAGTACTCGGGAGCCGTGCGCAGGTCGTGGTGTACTACGATTATCGTTTTGCCCTGGCTTTGTAGTGTGCGTAGCAGCTGCATAATGCTAGCCTCGGTGGCCATATCCACGCCGGCAAAAGGCTCATCCAGCAAATATAAATCGGCCTGCTGCGCCAGGGCGCGGGCCAGAAACACCCGCTGCTGCTGGCCGCCACTAAGCTGGGCTATCTGCCGGTTGCGGTAGGCTTCCATTCCTACTTTTTGTAGGGCATCCATCGTGATTTCTGCATCTATGCGGCCTGGCCGCCGGAATAGGCCAAGCCGCCCATAGCGGCCCATGAGTACTACGTCATACACTGTTGCCGGAAAGTCCCAGTCTACGCTGCTGCGCTGCGGCACATAGCTTACACGCTGGCGCACTTCATTCAGGGGTCTGTCATATACTTTTACCCATCCGCTGCCCAGGGGCACCAGGCCCAGCGCCGCTTTAAGCAGCGTGGTTTTGCCACTGCCGTTAGGGCCCATGATACCCGCCAGCACACCCTGCGGTATGGCTACATCAATGTTCCACAGCGCCGGGCGGCGGTTGTAGCTCACAGTAAGGTCGTGCACTTCTAGCGCAGGGGTAGTAGGTAGTGAGGAATCTTGCATATTATTTAAGCCCTGCTACGATTGCGTTTACATTGTGGGTAACCATGCCTATGTAGGTAGCTTCTGGTGTCCCTTCGTTGCCCAGCGCATCGCTGTACAGCGTACCTCCTATGCGTATGCTATGCCCGCGCGCGCGGCACCCTTCTACCACGGCCTCTAGTGATTTCGGTGCGACGGAGCTCTCTATAAAGACGGCCGGAATTTTGCGCTGTACCAGAAATGTTACCAGTTCATTGATATCGCGCAGGCCAAACTCTGCCGCTGTGCTAATGCCCTGCAGGCCGCGCACCTCCATGCCATATGCCCGCCCGAAGTAGCCGAAGGCATCATGGGCTGTAACCAGTACGCGCCGCTCAGCAGGAATTTTTTGAAGCTCGCCCAGCACCCAGCTGTGCAGGCTGTCTAGCTGTGCATCATACTGCTGCCAGTTCTGGTTGTAGGCTGTGGCATGGGTGCTGTCAGCAAGCTTTAGTGCATCGGCAGTAGAAGCTACAGCCTTGCGCCACAGGCTTACATCGAACCATACGTGGGGGTCAGGGGCATTCAAGGTCTGGGTTGGGTTGCCTTCAGCTTTGCGTAGCAGGGTCACATCTATACCGTCCGTTACTGGCATTACGTGCTTGCGCGAGCGCAGCCTGCCCAGCACATCGCCCATTTTGCCTTCCAGGTGCAGGCCGTTATACAAGATAAGCGTTGCATGCTGAAGCTTGTCCAGGTCAGAGGGAGTGGCTTTATAGAGGTGAGGGTCAACACCTGGGCCCATAAGGGTTTGCACGTCAGCGTGTGTGCCCGCTATGCTGCGCGCTGCATCACCAATCATGCCGGTGGTGGCCACTACATGCAGTTTGCGATTGCCTGCCTGCGGTTTAGGGGTACAGGCAGCCAGCAATAGCAATCCGGCTGCAAGGATGTGGATTAAACTGAATACCGTAATACGAGGCATGAATCAAGGTTAGCGCACTAGATGAGCTGCTTACTGAACGCAAGTGTAGCACAAAATGTTTATGCTTACCAAAAAATAAAGTATAGGGTAGCCTATAATCGTTTGCCCAGGTACAGGCCCGCCAACAGGGCGCCCATGCCCAGCGCAACACTTACTGCCATCCAGGTAGCCGTAGCGGCCCAGCCCTGGGTTTGCCGCAAGGTGGCAAGGTCCAGCATCCAGCTGCTAAACGTGGTAAGGCCATCACAAAAACCCACACCCAGTAACATGTTCCACTCTGGCCGCGCCCCTGCACCAACCAACACCCCCAAAACGAATGACCCCACTAGATTTACTAACAGTATAGCATACAGCGCCCCCTGACTCTGAAAGCCCTGCTCACTTAGATGCACTACGCCATACCGAACCAGGGCACCCAGCATGCCCCCCATCCCAACCAGCAAAACATTGCGAAGCATGTAGCCCGGTATTAGGCTAGCTCTTCTTCGAGCCGCACCAGCGGCTGGCTAAACAGCTCAAAATCAGGGAAGTGGTTCTTTAGCATACCAAACTTGCGCTGGTAGGTAAGCACCGACGCTGGGTTCTTGCTAACGAACTGAATCATTTTCTCGAAAAACTCTTTGACTTGCGGGTGGGCTTTGTCCACGATGAAACTCTTTACCCTATCCAGCTCAAACTGCTTCTCCATTGCGATATACACAATGATCAACGGCTTGAAGCGGTTCTTCAGGTCATCGTCAAAGTCAGACTCGGTAAACGCACGGATGGTGTCAAACACTCGCTCGCGGTTGCTCTTGTCAGTATCGGGGTCAGCATTGAACTGCGCCAGCTCTACCCATAGCACCTGAGGTATGTATGTACCCCCACAGATGTGTATCACCTGGTCGCGAAAATCTACAGCCAGTGGCGTGTCCCATATCTGGCGATGCACTTCGTCAAGCGCCGCTTGCGTACCTGCTTTATCGTCCTCGTTCTCCAGGTACTCATTCTCTATTTTGTCCAAGGCATCTTCCAGAGTGCCTGCATCCATCGCCATACGATCAGAGTATTAAAGTGAAAAAAAGGTGACGGCATTTTTTGAAAAGTTCTATGCCAGAAACCACCTAACCCTTGCAAAGTTAGCAAAAAGCCCAGCCTAGCGGGGCTGAATGTTGCAAACTAATTAGCAAAATGAAGCTAAAAGGGTGTACAGGGTTTATGCTACGAGCCATTTCTCCAGTGCATACTTGGCTGTGCTGGGCAGCGCACGCAAAAAGTAGCTATTCAGTTCGTAGGCAAAGCTGGGGTTCATGTAGCAGTTTACGGTGCATCCCTGGCAGCCGGGTAGCCGCCCCTCCTGTGCAATAAGCTTCTGGGTGCTGGCATCGCGCCATATCACCTCCAAGTTGTCATGTATCGGGATGGCATTCAGGCCCAGGTGGTAGCAGGGCAGCACAAGCTGGTTCTCAGGCGAAATTACAACGGTACTACTCCCTGCCCTGCATACAGGTGCATCGATTTGGTTGCCCCCATTCTCACGCAGCGTAATAAACGCCTTGTTCAGGTACACGTTCTTTCTATCTGCCCAGCGGCGAAGGGCTGGGTAGGTGTCTGCGCCTAGGCTGCCACCCACATCGTTGTAACTGAAGATGGGGTTCAGTATCAGGATGAGGTTGTACTTGAGCGCAAAATTTTGATAGACTTCCTCTATGCCAGAAAAGCTATCATCGGTTACGGTGTAGAGAATGTCGGGCCGCTCACCCATGCTTTTGGCGATGGCAATGCTTTCCAGCAGATGGTCATAGCAGGGCACGCCGCGGCTGCGGTTGTGGCGCTCACGGTCGGGGTAGTCCAGGCTGAAGTGCAGCATGTCTATCTTACCCCGCAGGGCTTCTGCATATTTTGGGTAAAGCAGTGTGTTTGTGGTAACCGTAGTGGTAAACCCCAGCGCCTTGGCCCACTGTAAAAACTGGGGCAGGCCCCTGTGTAGCAGCGGCTCGCCCCCGGTAAAGTCTATCACGCGCACGCCCAGGCGCTTCAGGTCGCGCAGGTTAGCCTGCATGTGGGCGTCGTTTACGTAGGGGCTGGGCTTCTCCCAGATGTCACAAAAGCTGCATTTGGCATTGCAGCGATACGTCAGGTAGTAGTTACACAGCAGGGGGTGGTTAAACAGCCGCATGACAATTACATACTAGAGACATCAACAGGCAAATTTCACCCAAAGCATGGCGAATGCACCAAAGGTAACCCATTACGGCTCTGGCAGGTGTTTCTTGCAGGGCTAAACAGTAAATGCCTAGGTAAAGCTCGGCTTGCGAGATATTGCCCAGTACCCTTAGCTTTGCAGTAGTCAAACCGAACCTGCTACTACTTACACCCACGTTTGTGCCATGGAAACCCGCACCGTTTCAACCTCGCTTCTGGAACAAATTAAAGGCTCAGCCCAGCGCGATGAGTTTATCACACTCTGGACGAACGTACTGAAAGGCGGTGGCAGGCTTAAGCTGGTAGAGCGTGAGGCCGGCGTACCGGATAAAGAGATAGACATGATAGACAGCGTGCCGAAAATGGAAGCCATGCTGAGCAAGTACAACGTGCGGGGGATGTAAGCTGCCTACACCTGTGGCCCCAGGCCCAGCAGCATTCGCAGTATAGTAGCCAGGGTGCGTTTCAATGTGGTTCGTTCCACCACCATGTCTACAAAGCCATGCTCTTGTAAAAATTCTGCTGTTTGAAATCCCTTTGGCAGGTCTTTGCCTATCGTCTCGCGCACCACACGCGGGCCAGCAAAACCGATTAGTGCGCCAGGCTCTGCTATGTTCAGGTCGCCGAGCATAGCATAACTAGCTGTAACACCACCAGTGGTAGGATCAGTAAGCAGACTAATATAGGGCAGTTGTGCTTCGTGCAGTTTGGCCAGCAGGGTGCTGGTCTTGGCCATCTGCATCAGGCTGAGGGCGCCTTCCATCATGCGGGCACCACCGCTTTTGCTAATCACGAGTAAGGGCAGCCGATGCGCCAGGGCATATTGTGCAGCCCGCGTAATTTTCTCGCCGGCTACGCTGCCCATGCTACCGCCTATAAATGAGAAATCCATACAGGCTACTACCAGCCCCATGCCTTCTATCTGGCCTACTGCGCTACGTAGGCTGTCCTTCAGGCCTGTGTCCTTCTGGGCTTTGGCTACGCGCTGGGGGTAGGGCTTGCTGTCAACAAAGTGCAGCGGGTCTGCCGGGCTCAGGTTCGCGTCAAGCTCAGTGTATTTGCCCTCGTCAAACAGGATGTCGAAATACTCCGCACTGCCGATGTGGTGGTGGTAGCCACAAAAGCTGCATACGTGCTGCTTCTCAATAAGCTCCTTAATATGTGTCGGCTTTTTGCAAATGGGGCACTTGATCCAGAGGCCATCCGGCGCCTCTATTTTGTCGCGCGTGCTGGTGCGTATGCCTTCTGTTTGTCGTTGGAACCAAGTCATGATACAAGTAAAGCTAGTTTAAAAAAGTTTTCATCTAGCTAATGAGCAGGTGGATAAAACCAAAAAGTACAGTCATCATTTTTTGCAGCGCACTACTTTTCCATAGGGCAGCTACTTGAGTTCGAAGTAGACAACAACTTTCGCAGAAAACTCTATTGAGCCAACACCAATACCCGTCATGTCAAGAGTTGCTTCAGTGCTGCTTAAAGACGCAACACCTCTATTCCTTATTATGCTTTCTGCTGCCCCAATTAAACTTCTCCTCGACCCATTGTCATCAAAAGTCACAACCTTAATGGGTTTCCCGACTGACCCGCCAATAGAGCTTGTCATAGCTTCTGCAAAAGCTTTTGCGTTTAAGCTAGCTTTCTGTGTTATTGAAAAAAGTATCTTCTCCTCTTGAGTATGTTTAAACACCAGCGGAGTTATTTTCTGAACTCCAATATCTGTGATGGAGCTGATTATTGTAGAAACCTTAACTAAGTCCTTCAATTTAATAGATAAAAAAGCTGATGATGTATAAAAAAGGGGTTTGACCCTTTTGGCTTTACTTACGTTGGAATAAGTCATTGATACTGGAGCCCAATAAACACTAACATCATTTTTAGATACCCCATTCTCAAACAATGTTTTCTGAATTTTTTGAATAGCATTTTCAGTAGAGTCTTTTGCCTTACTCGCATCAGTAGAAACGTAATAAACTGAAACACCAAATTCTACAAGATCTGGAACCACTGTGGTATCTGCCTTTCCCTCGGCTCGAACATGGGGCCTATCTAGCAATCCGATGTTCGCATTTTGAATTTGTGCAAATGCTGAAAAACTGCAAACCAGCAACAGCAATAATCCTAGTGACAACTGAGCTAACGTCTTCATACACTATGCTACGGTTACTTCCTTCGTTGCATACACATCCTGCACGGCGCGGATGATTTCTACGCCCTCGTTCATCGGCCGCTGAAAGGCTTTGCGGCCCATGATGAGTCCCTGGCCACCGGCGCGTTTGTTTATCACCGCAGTGGTAACCGCTTCGGCCAGGTCGCTCTGGCCGCTGCTACCGCCGCCACTGTTGATTAGTCCCACACGGCCCATGTAGCAGTTTACTACCTGGTAGCGGCACAAGTCTATGGGGTGGTCGCTGCTCAGCTCGCTATACACGCGCTTGTCGGTCTTGCCAAACTTGATGGCGTTGTAGCCACCGTTGTTTTCGGGCAGCTTTTGTTTGATGATGTCAGCCTTGATGGTTACGCCCAGGTGATTGGCTTGGCCTGTAAGGTCAGCTGCCAAATGGAAGTCGGTGTCCGCAGTTTTAAAGCCCGGGTTTCGCAGGTAACACCACAGGATAGTGGCCAGCCCCTTCTCGTGTGCATAGGCAAACGCTTCTGCAATCTCAACTATTTGGCGGCTAGCTTCATCACTGCCAAAGTATATCGTGGCCCCCACGGCAGCCGCGCCCATGTTAAAGGCATCGTCTATGCTGCCAAACATAATCTGGTCAAATTTGTTGGGCAGCGTAATCAGTTCGTTGTGGTTTATCTTAACGATGAATGGAATCTTGTGCGCATACTTGCGGGCCACGCTGGCCAATACGCCAAAGGTGCTGGCTACGGCGTTGCACCCGCTTTCCACTGCCAGCTTGACAATATTTTCAGGGTCAAAGTAGATGGGGTTCGGCGCAAAGCTGGCACCTGCGCTATGCTCAATGCCCTGGTCCACGGGCAGGATGCTTAGGTAACCCGTACCGGCCAGTGCGCCGTGGTTGTAAATGCTGGCCAGGTTGCGCAGCACCAGTGGGCTGCGGTCGGTGGGTATAAAGCAGCGGTCTATGAAGTCAGGCCCGGGCACATGCAGCAGGTCGCGGCTTACTTTGGGGGTAGCAAAGGTGAGCAGGTCGGCCTTAGGGCCCAGGTGTTTGGCAATGGTATCTATTGCAGCCATAGTACAAAAGCGAAGCTGCTATGCAGGTATCGCTGTAAAAAGGGGTTAGAAAATCCGGCCACAAAGGTAGCCAAAAAGGGCAAGTTTAGCTGGCGGTTCCCGGCTTGTCCAAGTACTGTACCATCAGCCCTGCCGCAGTCCGGCTGGCACCTGCATCGCCCAGCATGTGCCGCAGGTTTGCATAGTCCTGTAGCATGGTAGTGCGGTAAGGCCCCTCGGCCACTAGCAGGTCTATCTCGCGCCGCAGGTTTGCCACATTCATTTCATGCTGAATGAATTCCTTTACCACCGGCTTGTCCATAATCAGGTTCACCAGTGAGATGTATTTGATGTGCCGCACCAGTGCGCGTGCAATTACATAGCTGGCCCAGGCGCCTTTGTAGCACACGGCCTGCGGCACGCCCAGCAGCCCGGTTTCCAGGGTGGCGGTGCCACTGGTTACCAGTGCGGCATGCGCAGCGCACAGCACATCGTAGGTGCGGGCCTGCACCAGTTGCGCTGCATAGCCTTTCAGGTAGGGCGCATACGCTTCGGCATCTTGATTGGGTGCGCCCGCTATGAGTATGTAATAATCTTTCGCTAAGTGTTCGGTAGCCTGCAGCATCACGGGCAACTTGTTTTTTATCTCATAGCTGCGGCTGCCGGGTAGTAGTGCAATGATGGGCTTATCGTTAAGTTTCAAATCTGCAAGTAAGGTGTTGGGTTTGTGCTGCACATCTACTAGCGCATCCAGTAGCGGGTGCCCCACAAAATCTACCGCATAGCCATACTTCGCGTAAAACGACTTCTCAAAAGGCAGAATCACAAACATGCGCTCCACAAACTTCTTGATGCTGTGCACGCGGCCCTGCTTCCAGGCCCACACCTGCGGCGAGATGTAATAAAACACCCGTATGCCGCGCTGGTGTAAAAACTTGGCCATACGCAGGTTAAACCCTGGGTAATCTATCAATATCACAACATCGGGTTTCCAGGCTAGGATGTCTTTTTCTACCACACTGAACATGCGCAGAATGGTGCCCAGGTTGCGCACTACTTCCAGAAATCCAACAAAATCAGCCCGCCCATAATGCAGCCCTAGCTCGGCACCTGCGGCGCGCATGCGGTCGCCACCCATCGCACGAAACTGGGTATCCGGTTTCAATTGCCGCCAGGCCGTTATCAGGTTAGCCGCGTGCAGGTCGCCGCTGGCTTCGCCCGCTATCAGGTACACCTTCATCTTGCTGCGAAACTACGTGCTTTTTGAGCTAGCTGCCTGCAGCAGTTACTTAAATACAAACTCATCACACTTGCACGTAGGCATAAAGGCTGATTTTGCCAAAAACCGTCCATAGCACTCTATCCTGCCCTACCTTGCAGTATGGCTTTTATGGCCCACAAACCCTTTATTCTGTGTGTGGACGACGAGATACTCATTCTCGAATCGCTACGCAGGCAATTGTTTAACGCGCTCGGCGACCGCTTTGACATAGAAGTAGCGCTGGACGGGCCAGAGGCCATAGAGAACCTGCAAGAGTTGCTGGCTGATGGGCGCAGCATACCCCTGGTAGTAACAGACTACATCATGCCCGGTATGAAAGGCGAGGAGCTGGTAGAACGCATACATGCAATCAGCCCCGAGTCTCGCGTGATTGTGCTGAGCGGGCAGGCCAACAATGAAGCCATACAGCGCGCCATTACAGATGGCAAAATGCAGCTCTACCTGAGCAAACCCTGGATAGAGGCCACCTTGCTGAACAACATCCGTAAAATTTTGCCGGAATACTTTGCCGAACCGGCCTAATGCTGCCAAGCGCTGCTATTGCAGCATGTGTGGCCCTCGGCCTAAAACTTAATGCTAAAGGAACATAGCGAACGGGGGTGAAGCCGTAATTTCGCTCCGTTGTTCTGCCTGTTACCCCTTCCTGTATGTCGGCATTTTTCACGCTGCTCTCCAAAAATTACCCACTCGATCTGGCCACCATACAGGCGTATCATGAACGCATCAACTGGGAACACCTCAGCAACAACACACAGATCGCGTGGAGCAAAGCGCTACTGGTAGAACTGGGCGACCAGCTTGCCTGGTTCAACCTGAGCCGCAACCCCGCCTTGCCCTGGGACGATGCCTTCATTGAACAATACGCGGACCGGTGGGACTGGGCCTGGCTCAGCGGTAACGAAAGCCTGCCCTGGACCATAGACCTGCTGGAGCGCTACAAAAACCGGTGGGACTGGGGCTGGCTGAGCAGCAACAAAAAACTGCCCTGGAGCGAAACCCTCATTCGGCATTTTGACCACCACTGGGTGTATCGATTCCTCAGCCGTAACGAAGCCCTACCCTGGAGCGAAAAGCTGGTAGCGGAACTGGCAGATCGGCTGGACTTTAACCTGCTTTGCCTCAATCAACACCTGCCCTGGACGCACTACCTCGTAACAACCTATGAGAGCAAGTGGGATTTCGCGCTCATGAGCGAAAACCCAACCCTACCCTGGACGGCTGAGTTCATCAACGCGTACCAGAACCTGTGGGACTGGCGCAGCCTCTCAGCTAACCCGGGCATAGAATGGGACGAAGCCCTGATTGCGCAGCATGTGACCCACATCAACTGGGCAAACCTGTGCAAAAACCCCAGCGTAAAGTGGAGCCTTAAAGTACTGGAGCGTTTTCAAAATCAGGTAGACTGGAAAACACTCAGCGCCAATACGGAACTGGACTGGACGCCAGATATCTTGCATCGCTTTTCGGGCAGGCTATACTGGCCTACGCTGAGCAGCAACACCGGCTTACCCTGGAGCCTAGAGCTGGTGCTGAAACATACCCGCGAGCTGGACCACAATCTGCTGGCGCAAAACTACGCGGCTACAAAACAGATATTCGGCCTTCAGCTACACGACCCCCTGCTCAAGAAATACCTGGACAGCCTAGCCAAAGAAACTGATTTGTAGTTACTCCGCACCCGTACTATCTGTCTTGGTGCCAGTGTCATCTTTTGGGTCATCCTTCGCTGTAGGCTCATATTTAAGTGTCGCCCAGAGGTCGTTCAGTCTCTCATTAAAGCCTTTGTCCACTCCGTCCTTTGCAATCACCCCCTGCACATACGCCTGCCTGTCTTCCAATGCCGGGTGCGTGCTGAGTATGGCTGGCGGCTCACTACCTGCATGCTCGTCTTTCAGCCGCTGAAATAGGCGCACCATGCCATCGGGATCTATGCGGTTGGCCTGGAGTATCTCCAACCCACGCTGATCCGCCTCCTGTTCCAACCCGCGGTTATACGACAGCGAGCGTAGGCTGTGCATGTTTTCTAGCAGTACCGTAGATACCGCGTTCATGTCACTGAATACGATGCTAATGAATACGAAATTTGCTGTGCTGCGCAGTAGCATGCGCATGGTATGCCGCTTTTCCACGTGTGCGTATTCGTGTGCCAGCAGGGCTGCAAGTTCATCAGGCCCTTGCATTTTGCTCAATATGCCACTATACACTACAATATGACCACCGGGTAGCGCAAAAGCATTTACCATCTTATCATCTTGTATTACATCGATCTTGATGTTCTGTTGTTTTACATCTTTAAGTGATCTAAAGAATTCGTTAATAGCCACCGTCCGCAATGAGTCTTTGGGCATGGGGGCTACCATTTCGCTGTAGGCTTTCTCTCCTAGGCTGGCATCCATCTCATCGGGCATGCGCACTGCAGCCCACTCTGCCACCTCGGGCACCACCAGAAAGTATCCCGCCAGGGCAATGCCCATCACTACAAATGTGCCAATAGCAATCTGCCGCCAGCCGCGGTTTAGTACAAAATGGAATTGCGGTTTCTTTAAACTGGCTTCCGGATATGCCTCCAGCACAGCATCATAAAAAGCAGGCTGGTCTTTTACCTGAACCAACTGGTGCGGATACTTACCATACTTCAGCGCTACATGGTTGGGGTCGTCTAGTACCTCTGGGGCAATGTCTGTCACAGCCCAGCGTATGGGGGTCTCGCTTCCATCGGGCATCTGCACGCGCAGCAGCAGCTCGCCAGGTGCCAGCCAGACCTCAGCCGGGTGCCCTTGTGAACTGGTGCCGTTAAAGTACGTGCCTGAAAAACCTTTTTCCTGGGGTTGCATACGGGTAAAACGTTACGGGGGAGGTCTATGAGATAGGCACTAGTTATTTAAGCAAAGCTGATGTCGAGCATGCCAATGATGTCATCGCCAGTAGCGTCTTTCACTTCGTCTTCGGTTTGTTGCACCTGGTCAGGGTTAAAGCTGCCTGCTACCACAATGCGTGAAAGGAAATACTGCTGATAACTCACAATCGCAAAAGGCAAGTACAGGCCCAGTGATATGGTAATGAAAAATGCATTTTTTGCAAAGAGCTTCAAGTAGGTTCCCAGCTCAAACTTTGCGTGCAGCGCATGCAGCTGCCCGCGGTGTTCTAGTTTTGTATTGTTTATCATGTACTGCAGTAGCTCACGCCGTATAAAAAGCAGTAGCGTGCCTGCCCACGCGTAGCCAATAAGCTGCGGTACAAAACGCAGCGCCAACTGAAAGCTCATGTTATCCGTCTCACCCCCAGACACAAAACCCATTACAGCACCGATGATTACCACGAATACAATACCGAACAAAATACCCCACAAAAAGTAATTCTTAATGTAGATTCCAAATATATCGCTGCCCTTCCCAGTATACCGAAAGCGCACATCACCCACACGCATTTTCGGTATGATTTCCTTTCGCAGGTTATTAATAAACCAGGAGTAGTAAAACCCAAATGTTAAGAATGTGATAGCCAGATTTACAAAGAAAGACTTGATAAGCTCATTTAGTGAGCCGCGGTAGCCAAAGTGAATACCCCGCCAGGATATGCGCGATAGGCGGTAGCGTAGCATGCCATACAGCGCTACGGGAAAGAGCAGCGTGATAGAGCCCAGTGCAAAAAGAAAGCCGGTGAAGTATAAGTATGCTGCATCCACTTCCTTCGCCAAGTAAAAGTTTAGAAAAGTGCCGAGGCCGATAAGCGCTATTAGGCCTAGCAGCTTGAGATACCCGCGAAACATCTCCTCGCCAGTACCATGAAAGGTGAGGCGGCTGCCTGCAAATTCAGTCTGTCCCAGGCTGTACTGCAAACTGCGGGCCCGTGCCCATGGCCTGTACAAAGTAAGCGTGATAAGCGAGAGCAGCAGGTTCACCATATAGATGCCGAAGTAATCTTCACCCCTGCCTGCAAAAGCAAACCGATGGGGGGCGGGCTTCGGCGTAACTGCAGGACCTGCCGCTGACACCTCCGCTACAGGTGCAGGCTCCAGGTCGCTGGCATATGCGCTGTCTGTGCCTACATCAGGCCCTTCAACAGGGTTCGTAGGTGTCGAGGGCACATCGCCGTCCGGGGGCATAGCTGGCTCTGATGCCAGGCCGCTAGGCACGTTTGCATCTGTCATGCAGGGTGTTTTTTAAGCGAAACGTTCTTCAGTACAAATCAGACACTAAAAGTACTGGAAATGCTACTACCGCACAGCGTTTACTGAAACAATACACTGCAAGGCCGCCACCTGTTTACCGGTATCTTGCTGTAGCTTTACGGTCAACAAACAACCTAGATTCCGTATGCCTATACTAGCCCAAGCCCTCGTTCTGAACGCTGACGACAACACCCGCTTGCGCTTGGAAACCATTGACGTGCCCGATCCTGAGGCGGGAGAAGCTACCGTACAACTGCAAGCCGCAGCCCTAAACCACCGTGATGAGTGGATACGCCAGGGTCAGTATGCGGGCATCAAGTATCCCAGTATTTTAGGGAGCGATGGCTGCGGTGTAGTTACTGCCGTGGGCACGGGTGTAGATGCTGCATGGGTGGGCCGACAGGTTGTGATTAACCCGAACATTGACTGGGGCGCAGACCCAGCCATACAGGGCCCTCACTACACCATACGCGGGCTGCAACAGGGCGGCACCTTTAGCACCCACCTCACGCTGCCCGTGCACCGGTTGCACGCTATGCCTGCACATCTTACGCCCGAACAGGCAGCGGCACTTCCGCTAGCCGGGCTTACCGCTTACCGCGCCGTAATGCGCTACGGCAAGCCAGCGCCTGGCATGCAGGTACTCATTACGGGCATAGGGGGTGGCGTAGCACTTTTTGCACTGCAGTTCGCGCTGGCTGCAGGAGCCACATGCTACGTAACCAGCAGTGAGGATAAAAAAATTAACAAGGCCATCTCACTGGGTGCAGTTGCCGGAGCTAACTACAAGAAAGACACATGGTGGAAAGAATTGAAGAGCACCACAGGCGGATTCCACCTGATCATTGACAGTGGCGGCGGCGATGGCGTAAATGGGCTGATTGAACTTACGAAACCAGCAGGTACACTTGTATTTTATGGCGCTACTGCCTCCCTGCCACGTGAACTGAACCTGCGTAAAATTTTCTGGAATCAGTTACGCCTGCAAGGCAGCACCATGGGTAACGACCAGGAGTTTGCCGACATGCTGCAACTTGTTACTGAAAAAAAGCTAGTGCCGGTGGTGAGTAGTGTTCGTCCATTCGTTGACATCCTGGAGGCGTTTGCTGAAATACGTGCAGGCAAACAGTTTGGCAAATTGGTAGTTAAGATGGAATAGGACTGTACGTAAGCAATCAAAAAATAATAGTAGATTGGGATAGTAAAATTATTTCAGCAATGGCAATCGTAAAAGAAGTTACCGCATTCCCCGACATCAAGGTGCAAATCGTGGATAGCTACCCAGACCTTACCGTGTATGTGACCAAGACAAAATCAGAAGCCAAGTTTTCTGACTGTGTGTGGTACTTTGAGGAAGGCTTGGGTAACAAAAAGATACAATTCGTAAATGCCTTTCCTGATCTAAAGATTAAGTACGTAGTCTCTAAGTCTGCGGCTGGCTGGCAAAATAAAACGCATAAACTGCAGCACAGACTTACCTAACTAAAGTTGCAAAGTTTGAGCGCGTTAGATAAATGATTCTTAGTTGGCTTCAGAAGCAGTGAAGCAATATGCGCTGTGCAAAATCGTTATGTAACTTTGCTCCGCATGACCGCCCCTGCTAAACCCAAAAAGGACCTGCGTCAGCAGACCTTGGACGACCTGAAGGCCTATCTGGCGGCCATCGGCGAGAAGCCCTTTCGCGCCCAGCAAATCTGGCAATGGCTCTGGCAGAAAAATGTGGATAGCATCGGCGGCATGAGTAACCTGAGCGCCACCCTGCGCGACAGGCTTGTGGCTGACTTTGAACTGCGCAAACTGGAAGTGGCCCACCGCCAAAAAAGCAAAGATGGCACCCTCAAGCTCGGCCTCCAACTCGCCGACGGTCACCTGGTTGAAGGTGTGCTTATTCCCACTTCAGACCGCGTTACGGCTTGTGTGAGCAGCCAGGTGGGCTGCTCACTCACCTGCAAGTTTTGCGCTACAGGCTACATGAAGATGGAGCGGAACCTGCACGCACATGAAATCTATGAGCAGGTGGACTTGCTGCGCAAAACCGCACTGGCAGAGTACGGCCATGGGCTTACGAATATTGTATTCATGGGTATGGGCGAGCCGCTGCTGAACTATAAAAATGTGCTTTCCGCCATTGATAAAATTACGGGCGACGAGGGGCTGGGCATGAGTACCCGCCGCATCACCGTAAGCACAGCGGGCATTGCCAAAATGATACAGAAGCTGGCAGACGATGACTTTAAATGTGAGTTTGCCCTGAGCCTGCACGCCGCCAATGATGAAAAGCGCGCCCAGATCATGCCCATCAATGAGAGCAACAACCTGGAAGCCCTGAAAGAGGCCCTGCGCTACTTCTACCAGAAAACCGGCACACGCGTAACCTATGAGTACATCTGCTTTCAGGATTTCAACGATACACTCGCCGATGCCGAAGAGCTATTTCAGTTTGCACAAGTTGTGCCCTGTAAAGTGAACATCATTGAGTATAACCCGATTGGTGAAGCCACCTTTCGCTTTACCAGCTATGACCGGCTGGACGTGTTTAAGGACTACCTGGAAAAACGGGGCGTAATTGTTAATGTGCGCCGCAGCCGCGGCCGTGATGTAGATGGGGCCTGCGGCCAGCTTGCCATACGCAGCAAACAGCCCACAGCCTGATTTTTAAGTAAATAACAGGGCTAGACACAGTGATGTTGTGGGTTAGTTAGTAATTTGTAGCAGGTGCAAAGGGTTTGCATACATGCACTTGCTGCATAACTTGCTTGTTGTTTTAAGCCTACTACGCACGAATGATGGAAACGCTACGCAAACAATTCGACTACCATATCTGGCGCATCGGCGCTTATGCCGATCATATTTTAAGCCTGCCCCCCGAGGTTTTTGACAAACCTGTAATGGGCAGCTTTGACACCCTTGGCAAACTCGTGCTGCACCTGGAAGGTGCTGAACGCTACATCTATTGCGTAGCTACCGAGACACCCATGAATGGACTGAACAAACCGGTAGGCACAGATGCGCACACCGTAGCACGCCACTGGAAAACAATGGCCCCCCGCTGGCAGGCATTTATTGAAAACCTTACTCTTGCAGACTTGCAGAAAGAAGTAGGCGTACCACGTAAAGATGGCACCGTGCCCACAAGTTTGCACAATGCCCTTATCCAGGCTATAGACCATGCTACCTACCACCTAGGCCAGTTGCCCTACACGCTACGCCAGCTAAACCAGCCCCAGCAAAAAATAAGTACCTACTTCGCCTATATATTTACCCCGCATGGGCACTAGCTTGCAGTAAAGAACTGCACATGAAAGAGACATTAGGGGTACTGTATCGGTATCATGCTTGGCGCGTAGCTCAGCTTACCGCAACTTTAGCGCAAGTGCCTGCATCATTATGGGAAGCGCCCATCCAGGGTAGTTTTACCAGCTTGCGTGCACTTATAGAACACTGTGTGTGGGCAGAGGCCATTTGGTATGCACGGGTAACAGGTACTAGTGCAGTTACCAAAGCCGAGCAGCAAGCGCACACCGCCCTTAGCCTGCTCGAAACCTGGCGCGAACAAACGCGCAAATGGCTGGTCGCAATTGAAAATGACGATACCGATGGACAGCGTATCGTACAATACACGGATACAAAAGGAACTGCCTTTAGTAACCCCCTCTGGGAACTGCTACTGCATATCAACGACCACACCACCTACCATACAGGTCAGATTATCGCCGCACTACGCGCCCTGGGCCAGCCCATCGCAAGCACCAACATGATTTTCTACTATCGCTCGACGCAGTACACGCCATCAGCATCTTAGCATCACGCATCGATTGCCTGTAGGTTACCATTTTATGAAGCGGGGTAACACTACATTGAAACGACAAGCTTTACACAGTACGTACTGTATATTCGCTCATGTGAGTTAATTCACTCCTTCGCATTCCTACATACCAACTCAAGTTATTCAATGACTGCAACCAAAGCCTACGCCGCCCAACAAGCCCATGCACCCCTCGCCCCCTGGCAGTTCGACCGCCGCGAGGTAGGCCCGCACGATGTGCAGTTCGACATCCTCTTTTGTGGCGTGTGCCACTCAGACCTGCACCAGGTACGCGACGAATGGGGCGGTGCCATTTTCCCCATGGTGCCGGGCCACGAAATCGTAGGCCGCGTTACGAAAGTTGGCGCGCACGTAAAGAAATTCAAAGTAGGCGACCTAGCCGGTACAGGCTGCATCGTGGATTCCTGCCGCACTTGCGACAACTGCAAGCAGGGCCTGGAGCAGTTCTGCCTCACAGGTGGCTCTTTCACCTACAATTCCACCGAGCAGGACAAGAAGACCCCTACTTATGGCGGCTACTCCAGCAGCATCGTGGTGCATGAAGATTTTACCTTAAAAATTTCTGACAAACTGAACTTGGCTGCAGTAGCCCCGCTACTCTGCGCAGGCATCACTACCTATTCACCCATCCGCCATTGGAAGATGGGCAAAGGTCACCGCATCGGTGTGATGGGCCTGGGCGGCCTGGGCCACATGGCCGTTAAGTTTGCAGTGTCATTTGGTGCTGAGGTTACGATGCTCAGCTCGTCTGCTGCTAAAGAGGCCGATGCTAAAAAATTGGGTGCGCATAAGTTTGTGCTTACCAGTGATGCGCAGCAAATCAAACAAGTAACCGGCTATTTCGATTTCATCATCGATACCGTTTCTGCACCGCACGACTACAACCTGACCCTATCTCTGTTACGTACAAATGGCGTGCAGGTATGTGTAGGCGTGCCCCCTACCCCTACCCAGATTTATGGCTTCAGCCTGATAGGCGGCCGCAAAAGCCTGGCCGGTTCCCTCATCGGCGGGCTGCCCGAAACCCAGGAAATGCTGGACTACTGCGCCGAACACAACATCGTGTCCGATATTGAAATCATCAACATTCGCGACATCAATACAGCCTACGAGCGCATGCTTAAAGGCGACGTGCGCTACCGCTTCGTGATAGACATGGCTACGCTGTAGGAGTACCTCCAGCTCGTCAGGTGGGGGCCGTACAGAAAATTTGGGTATTTTTATTTTAGTTGCGAATGAGAGGAAGCGCTGGTACTAAATCTCCGCCCGAACGCAATCCCCGAAACCATTACCGCCATTATATGACGAAATATGAATTGACAAACGAACATCGAAAGTATTTTGGTCTTGACCCAATTGAAAGTCATTGGGAAAAAGTTCTTCTTAAAGGAGACACCTATCGACCTGAAACCATTTTGTATTATGATGGTGATACCATTAAGCGACACATCCTCTCTACTGAAAGTCAGTATTTGGAACAACAATACGATGAACTTACAAAAGACAGAATTATTTTATTGCCTAAGACAAACAAGGGTAAAGAGAAAAAACTCTCTGCATCTGTTTTGGAACAAAGACAACCTACTGGAGTTTATGTAAGCATTTCAAACGGTGACTTAACAATTGGAAATTATAATACTCAGACAACATTTTACTCAAGCCGTTGGCACAATGAAGAACAATCAACCAAAGGCATTACTGAACAAGTTGCTGAGTTTATCGCGCAATCATCTGACAATCATCTTCAAGAAATCAATAAATTTAAAACTGCTAAAAGGAAAAACGTCAAATTTAGGCCAGGCGACTACTTCTGCTTTAAACTTGATAGAACACATTTTGGTTACGGGCGACTACTGCTTGACGTACATAAAATTCGTAAAAGGGGACTTATTAAAAGTGAACACGGCTTAATGCTAATAATGGGCCCTCCCTTAATTGTTCAACTGTTTGCTTATAAATCGACCTCAAAAGTAATTGATGTTTCACTGCTCGACAAACAGCAGAAGTTGCCAGCTGACGTAATGATGGACAACCTACTCTTATATGGCGAGTACGAAATTGTAGGACATAGAGATTTAAGAGAAGAAGAATTTGAATTTCCAATTTCATATGGGCGAAGTATTGACCAAAGGCAAATAGTCTTTCTTCAATGGGGTTTAATTCACCTAGAACTTCCACAAGAAAAATTCTATAAATACGTGACGGATGAGAAAGAATTTGACCAAAACCCTTATGGGTATTATTCTATAGGTTTCAGGCCACATTATGACACAGTTGACGTACATAAAGCAATTGAGAATAATGGTATTTATGATTTTTCAAATTCAAGGCACTACAAAGCAAAATGGGACTTGCGAAATCCCAATAATAAAGACATAAAGAATGAATTGTTTAAGGTATTTGGACTTGACCCAAATAATAGCTATTTAGACAACTGCAACCTTACAAAAACGATTTTAACAACTGAACTTATTAAACAGTTGTGATAATAATAATGGCTAACAACAATGGGTTTGCATTACCGGGCGAAAAGTACGAATAGAAACATTTGATCAATTAATAAACGTTAATACCGGTAGAAATTTTACTGTTTCAAAAGCCCACCAACGCAAAGCCCAAAACCTTATGAGCCATCAAATAGATCTCTCGGGACAGAATGGACAGCCAATAACATGGCATATGCCCCAATCAAGTAAGCCGCGTGTTTCAATACTTCCAGCTCGTCACATCCGCCCCTTTCGGCGCACTCTCCTCAATACGCTTCAGGATCTTAGGCAAATACATGGTGTTGTACCGTAGCCGTGTCACGTAGTTGGGTAGTGTGGGGTCGCCATTCCAGCAGTGCTCTGCGCGGTCGCCATAGGTAACCTCGCCATTGTAAAACGGGTTGCTCGTCTTCTTTAAGAAATCCTCCATGAGGTACACGGCGTTATTCAGGTAGTAGTTGTCCATGTCGCCACAGTAGATGTGAATCTTGCCCTGCAGCTTAGGCCCCAGCGTGGCCCAGTCACGCTGTAATATGTGTCTTAGGTCGTAGTGCTCTTTCCAGTAGCTGGCCACATCAGCATCTATCTCGCCGGTCTCTTTATTAAAAATTCGTTTGGGGTAGCCGTCAGGCCCCTGCGGGCTATACACCGCCTCCCAGATGTCCCACTGCTGGCCGCTGCGGCTGTGGGTGCCCAGCGCAAGCTCCAAGTGGTTGGCTTCCTGCATCGTGCTCTGTATCTGCCCCAGGTAGTTGCGGTGGGCGGGTTTGGGCAGTTTCTTAAAAGGCGCGTCATACCAGTAGGCGTTCTTGTCCTTGTAAATATCTACCAAACAGTATGCGCGAAAATCTATCGGGTCCGGGCAGGCAGCAAAGCAACCGTTAAACGCATCCGGGTAAAACATCTGCACAGCCAGCGCTTCCCAACCGCCCGTGCTGCCGCCGTACGTGAAGCGCGCCCAGCCCTGGCCTATGCCCCTGAACTGTTTCTCAATCTCAGGTATCAGTTCGTTCATAATGGCATCGCCGTGGGGCCCCAGGTTGGCTCTGTTCACGGCATAGGAGTCATCATAGTAGGGGTTGGCATGTTGTATCTCAACTACTAGAAAGCGTGGGAACCCCGGGCTCGTCCATTGCTTGTAAAAGTTGTATGCCTCTTGTGCCTGAAATCTCTTGTAGCCATAGATATTGAACCGCGCACTGTAGTCGCTCGTGTCCATCTTGGGGTCTGGCGGTGTAGGGCTAAACCCGCCAAAGTCAGAAGGGAAGTGGCCATGAAATACCATGAGGGGGTAACGCGCTTCGGGGTGCATATCAAACCCCTCGGGCAGCAGTACGTGCGCACCCAGGTACATCGGCCTGCCCCAGAATTCGCTCAGCAGCTTGCTCTGTATGCGGATGTGTTTAATGTACTTGGTATCCTCAGGTGGTGCAACTGGGGGTATCTGCTGGTCAAGTGTGATGGTAACACTTTCTTGCTTCCCTGCTGCCAGTGTCACCTGTTGGGGTTTGCTGTATAAGTTGCCAGGTTTACGTGCCCACTGCTGGCCCTCGCCTTGGTCGGGTGGTAGTTTTACGGTATGCCCTGTTTTAAGCTTAAAGGTCTCGTAGCGATTTAGCACAGCCTGCACATAGTAGGTGCCGGGCGGCACATCCTCAATGTTGCGGATAGGGAAGCCAAATGCACCGCCATCAATTGATACGGACTTGCCAGGCTGCATCCCCTCTACATCAAGCCCGAAGATGGGCTGCGCATTCAAGCCATCACTTACTTGGAACCGTGGCTCCTCCTTGTTGGTGCTGGCCAGGATGAGCAACAGCCTGCCATCCACCGGTTGCGCACTGGCAGCGGCAGGAAAGCTGACACGGAAAGCAGTGGCGTGCTGGGCAGCAGATGAATGGATGGTACTGGCAAGCAGTATAACAAAAGCAACAATTTTCTGCATCACAATTGTGGGGGCTATGGTTAGCGTAATGTGTGCTAAGGCCGGTAAGATAGCGGGCTCGGGCTGCTTATGCAATGCCCCCGCGCCCTGGATTTGGGCACCCTTACCCTGTACATTCGCCTGCAGTTGTAGTTTTTCCCATTCCAAATTAGCTTTACCGGCACCGCCCAATCTCAGGAATACCCTATCTTGCATACCACAAACACACACCTATGGGAATAGAAAAAGCACTCGCCCAGAACGGCTACCTTACTACCACCATTGATGCGGTGACGAACTGGGCCCGCAGCAATGCCCTCTGGCCCCAGCCTATGGGTCTGGCCTGCTGCGCCATTGAGATGATGAGTTTTGCTGGGCCTAAGTTTGATGTGGCCCGCTTTGGCTCCGAGCGCTTCAGCTTCTCGCCCCGCCAGGCCGACCTTATGATTGTGGCGGGTTGGTGTACCTTCAAAATGAGCCACGCCATCAAGCGCATCTGGGATCAGATGAGCGACCCCAAGTGGTGCATCGCAATGGGTGCCTGTGCCAGCACGGGCGGTATGCACCGCGTGTATGGCGTAGTGCAGGGCTGCGACAACTTTCTGCCCGTAGATATTTACATCCCTGGCTGCCCGCCCCGCCCCGAAACGGTGCTGCATGCCTTAATGAGCGTTCAGGAAAAAATTACCAAAGAACATAGCGTGCTACAAGACTAGCATTCTCAGTACCCCATATAAGTGATACAGCCCGCCAAAAGCGGGCTGTTTGTGTTAAAAACCGCTTGCAATTAAACTTTGGACTGGGCTTTGCGTCCTACCTGTAACTGCATGGCGCAAGGGCCCACCAAAGCCCACCACCGGCAGCCCACTGAACAAACAACATGCATATGAAACGCTTCACAATCGCAGTACTGCTGCTACTGGCGAGCACCAGCCTGCAAGAAGTTTCGGCCCAGGTAGTGTACTACCGTGTGCCAGCACGCAGACCTCTGGCGCGCGTAGTGTTGCAGCCTGTACCCGCACACCACCTCTGCGCTGGGCATTGTACTGCCAGTGCCTGCTATATGGGCGGTGCCTATTACCAGCCGCTGCGCTACCGCACGGTGTACAGGCCGGTGTATGTGCGGCCGCTACCCCAGCGTGCCTACGTGCATGGCCACCGCCGCCATAGGCGCAGGTAAACTGGATGCTTTTGATACTATAGTTACACGGCTGCATGGAAACCCCAGCCGTGTTTTATTTGTGTAAGTATCTTAGCGTTATGAAACAGGTTTTCCAGTTTTTGCTATGTGGGGTACTGTCAGCAGGTTTTTGCAGTGCGCAGCCCACGATTAAGGCGACTGCGAGCAGTGAGATGAAAGACCCCAAGATTAAGTATGGTGCCGCGCAAGCCATTGACGGTGACCTGCTAACCTGGTGGACACCCGCACCGCCGAACAATGACGGCAAAGGGAGCTGGCTTAAAATTTCATTCGGAGGCCAGAAAAAAGTAAGCGCTATAAAAGTTATCGGAGGAAGCCACTACCCTAACTACCCGGGTTTGGGAAACCTATTCCCGCTGAATGCACGCCTGAAACAAGCTTCGGTTGAGTTTGAAGACGGAAATAGCGAGCCTGTACTACTAAATGATGAAGATGCGTACCAAGTTTTCGATTTCCCAAAGCCCCATCTCAGTAGCTACATAATCTTAAAACCCGGTTCTATTTACCCGGGCAAAAAATGGCAGGACTTATGTATAAGCGAAGTACAAGTAACTTTTGAGGAAGAAGGCGGTGATGCGTTTTCCTGGCTAAGCTTACTAGAAGATAACATCGGTGTGTGGATGGACAATGCGCCCTGCCCAAATCTCATGTACGGAATTAAGCGTATACGTCCCACAGACGGCGGAACGATTCCGTCGTATGTTTTAGAAACCTACGGTGTGATGGATATGGGTGTTGACACCATCGTTGATGCAAAACGTGATGCTAGCGGTTACGTAACACTTCATTTACATCAAAAAGAATACCCGGCTGCAAACCAAGCACCCACAACCTTTGGTAAAAACTTTTTACGCTTGTTATCTCACGACCCCGAAACCGGCGACCTAGCCCGTGCTTTTATCAACCGCTTTTTAGTAGGCCGTTACACGAATGAAAAGGACGAAGAAGTGATTGTGGGCGAAACAACCATCGCACGTGGGGGCCGTGCATTTAACTATACTTACAAAGGCCCCAATGATTTTTACGGACTCTGTGGTGTGATCAATTTCGGCGACGGCCCACTGCAATTACAGTTCAAGGGGCGTGACCTCTATCTTTACAAAGTACACCCCAGCAATGATGGGCCCGACTATGAAGTAGAGAAAATGCCTTACCGGGTTTACTACCGCAAAGATTAACTCACTTGACCCGCTCAGGCATCACCGTTCCACACTTCTTGCAGGTGCGGTGATCCAGGCTACCAAAAAATCTATCGAACACGGGCGGGAAGTCCTTCTCTACGTTTTGCAACACGAAGCGCTCTTCATAGAGCTGGTTGCCGCAGTTCTCGCAGTACCACTGGAGGCCGTCTTCATCGCCCGGGTTGCGGCGCTGCTCCAGCACAAGGCCCACGGTGCCTGCCAGGCGCTGCGGACTGTGTGGCACATTGCCAGGTAGTAAGTAAATGTCACCTTCTTTTATCACGATGTCCTTCACTTTCCCCTCGTCAATTACCCGTAGGGTCATATTGCCCTCTACCTGATAGAAGAACTCGGGTGTAGGGTTGTAGTGAAAGTCCTTGCGGTTGTTAGGCCCGCCTACTACCATCACGATGAACTCGCCGCCAGGCCACACCATTTTATTGCCGACAGGGGGTTTGAGCAAGTGGCGGTTTTCATCTATCCACTGTTTGAAGTTGAGCGGGGATACGAGTGCCATTGGTATATTCGCATTAGTGTGCTAGCGAAGGTAAACAAAAACTGGGGCGCATCAATACTACGTAAGCCTAGCTTCAACACATCAGATTCTGTATATATTTATAACCCATGACATTTGATTACGTAATGATAGGGGCCGGTGCCGCAGGCTGCGTATTGGCAAACCGCCTAACCGAGAACCCCAAGATACAGGTGCTGCTGCTGGAAGCTGGCGGCCCAGATGTGGATCCACGCATACATCTGCCAGTAGCCTTTAGTAAGCTATTCAAGAGCAGGTACGACTGGGCATACTATACCACTGAACAACGCAACCTGAATGGCCGCAAACTCTTCTGGCCGCGTGGCAAAGTTTTAGGGGGTAGCAGCAGCATCAATGCTATGATATACATACGTGGCAATCAACAGGACTATGACGACTGGGAGGCAGCCGGAAACCCAGGCTGGGGCTACAGTGATGCATTGAAATATTTTAAGAAGAGTGAGAACAATGAGCGCGGGGCTAATGAATTTCATGGCACGGGCGGCCCCTGGAACATAGCCGACCTACGCAACCCCTTTTCACTTAGCAATACTTTCTTACAAGCTGTACAGCAAGCGGGTATGCCCATGAACCCTGACTTTGCCGCTGCCACCCAGGAGGGTTTTGGCCTGTACCAGGTAAACCAAAAACGAGGAGCGCGGCATAGTGTGGTAGATGCATACCTGAAACCCGCCATGCAGCGCAGCAACCTGCGTGTGGTAACAGGCGCACAAGCATTTAAATTGCTGTTCAAAGACAACCGCGCAACAACAGTAGAGTTTGAGCTGCGGGGGAACCTGAGGCAAGCACACGCAAGTCGAGAGATATTGCTTTGTGGCGGAGCCATCAATAGTCCGCAACTGCTGATGCTCTCCGGCATTGGCCCCGAAGCACATCTGCGCGAACATCGCATCCCTGTCACACAGAACCTGCCGGGCGTAGGGCAAAACCTGCAAGACCATTTGATTATCGGCACAATGTATAGCAGCAAATTGCCCGCTACCCTTGCTGGTGCAGAGACACTGGGCAACTTGCTGAAGTATGTATTTGCGCGGAAGGGCCCGCTCACCAGCAATGTGGCAGAAGGTGGTGGTTTCTTTCGTGTAGGTGATACCGATAGGCCTAACATCCAGTTTATGTTCGGGCCCACGTATTACGTGAACCACGGCTTTGAAAACCCCGCTGGGCATGGCTACGCCATCGGGCCTATTCTACTGTATCCTAAAAGCAAAGGGCAGATATTATTACAGAGCAAAGACCCCCTTGAGCCTGCATGGATAGATGCTAACTATCTGGCCCATGCATCGGATATGCAGCTACTGGTGGAATCATTGAAAATTGCCCGAAAAATAGGGGTGCAGCCAGCATTTGATGCGTTTCGAGGAGAAGAAGTGTTTCCTGGGCCAGCCACTCAAACAGATGAACAGCTCGCCCAGTTTGTAAGAGACCAGGCCCAAACACTATACCACCCCGTAGGCACTTGCCGCATGGGAACCGATGACCTGAGTGTAGTAGATGCGCGCTTACGTGTGCATGGCATTCAGGGGTTGCGGGTAGTGGATGCCAGCATCATGCCGAACATAGTTGGGGGCAACACACAGGCACCTACCATTATGCTGGCAGAAAAAGCGGCTGACTTAATACAGGCCGATAACAACTAGAAACTGAGCCCAGTTATGAGGGGTGGATAACATTCTATTTTTCAGATAAGTGCGCCATTCTGTCAATAACAAAACTTACAGGCACGCTGTTTGCAGTACTTGTGTAAAGTAAAGTTCATCGTATATTGTACTGAAAGATGCAGACAGTAACCATTAAAACGCGTACCCGCGGCGTATTGAAAAAATTAACCAAAGTATGTACCATCCGCGCCCGCCAAGATGAAGTATTCAAGGCGCTTACCGACCCAGAGATGATGGAGGAATGGACGGGTGGTCATGCCGTGATGAACCTAGAACGTGGCGGTGAATTTCAACTTTGGGATGGAAGTATTCAGGGCATAAACCTGGTTGTCTCTCCTGAACTCATTGTCCAGAATTGGAAGTCAGGCAATTGGACTGAATTTTCGCGCGTTACATTCAATATCTCAGAGAAGGGTGATAAAACACGAATTGAACTCGTGCACGAAAACATACCCGAAGAAGAATTTGCCAGCGTAAAAAGTGGGTGGGACGAATTTTATTTCAGCCCACTGAAAGAGCTGCTGGAGGCTGGCATGGAAGCTGAAGCTGGCGAAGAAGAGGAACTGGAGCCACTCTAGTCATCTGCTACTATCTCATCATCCACGTGCTGCCCGGGGTCGTAGCCTGCACCCGCTATCACCATCACAATTTCTCCTTTCACGGTTCCTTTACCAAAGTGTGCAGACGCAGTCTGTAATGTGCCTCGGTACATTTCCTCATGTATTTTGGTAAGCTCACGCGCTATGGCACAGGGCCTCTCAGCACCCATGTGTTCAGCCAGGTCTTGCAGGGTGCGCAGCAGTCGGTGCGGGCTCTCGTAGAATACCAGTGTGCGGCTTTCATTTGCCAGTTCTCGCAGCCGTGTCAGGCGCCCCTTCTTCACCGGTAGAAATCCTTCGAACGTAAAGCGGCTTGCAGGCAGCCCGCTACCCACCAGTGCAGGAACAAAGGCCGTGGCACCCGGCAGCACCTCTACGGGTATGCCCACGCGCAAAGCCTGGCGCACGATGAGGTAGCCAGGATCAGAAATTCCGGGCGTGCCCGCGTCAGAGATTACGGCCAACGTTAGATTCTGCATGTGCACTTCTGCAAGCAGTGCCGGTATTGTGCGGTGCTCATTGTGCTGGTGCAGCGATGTTAGTGGCTTAGCAATGCCCAGGTGTTTAAGCAGGATCCCACTATGCCGGGTGTCTTCTGCTGCAATCCTGTCGGCCTGCTGCAGGGTCTGAACAGCCCGTTGGGTAATGTCTGAAAGGTTGCCTATGGGAGTGGGCACCAGCACCACACGGCCTGCCATAGATATGGGCTTACAGGCTTACCTCTCGGTGTATGCCTTCCTCTAGCGAGATGAAGGTTTCCGTGCGCTGCACACCTGCTATCACCTGAATTTTATCATTCAGCACTTCACGCAAATGGCGTGTGTCTCGGCACACGATTTTGGCAAACATACTATACAGACCAGTGGTATAGTGCAGTTCAACCACCTGGGGTATGGCACGCATGTCTTCTAATGCCTTGCGGTATTCACTGCCTTTTTCCAGGTATACGCCAATAAAAGCGCAGATGTCATAGCCCAGCTTGGGAGGTGACACCACCAGGCGGCTGCCCAGCACGATGCCCGCTTCCTGCATTTTCTTCATGCGCACGTGTATGGTTCCGCCAGACACATTCAGCTCGCGCGCAATGTCTGTGTACGGTACGCTCGCATCCTTCATCAGGATTTGCAGGATCTGTTTATCCAACTCATCCAGTTCAAATGGAGAGTTTGTACCAGAAAAGGCAGTCTCGGTTTTAGCAGTGGCTTGCAAAAAATGTAAAGATTGTGCGTTAGGGTACTATGAGTTTATGGACAATAATAGAAATAACCCCAATAATTACAAATAATTTACCCTTTTGGCTTGACATTTTCCAGTATGCAAGCCACTGCTAAGCTTGCTATGTGGCTATTTAAAGTAAAAAACCAGACCTACACCGTAGTTTTCATAGAGCAAATTTCCAGAAACGCCCGCGGCCTGGTCGGTAAATGAGGCTTTGTAGGGCGTTAGGTTGGCGTGGAACCGAAGGCCAGTGCCCCCACGCCCACTGGGGTTAAACAACACTTCTGCTACTGCTGTTGGCGAAAAATAGAAAGGTGTGAGCCTGTTTACTGCCCCAGTCTGGGTTATGTATGGGTATATCAAATAGTTTAGGCTGGGCCCAAAACCCAGCATAGCCCCAAAAATCTGGTCGTTGTAGGGTGTACTTTTGGCGCCTACCCTGCCGGTGACGTAAGCGGGCACTTGCAGGTAAAAGCTGGTGCCGGTAATGTTATTGTAGTTAAATGAAAAAACGAGATTAGACTCCACATTCAGGCTCCAAGTATCTTTCCACTGTTTGATATTGTAGGAACCGCCGAATGAAAAGCCCAGTACAAAGGGTGTGTTTACAAAAGGGGTGGTGCCTCCTAAGGTGTTGTCTTGCAGCTTAATGGGCAACAGCTCTACCCCGATGGAAATGTAAGCCTGGGTTTTATCTGCAAAGCCGGAGCCCCCGCCCGTGCTGGTTACCGGTGCGCGGCGGGCTGCCTGTTTTAGCTCCTTAGGTGCTTTACGCGGTTTGCGCTCAGGCGTGGTTTGCTGGGGCAGCTGGCGGTGGGGTGTCTGTGGGATGTACACCTGAGCGGCTAGCTGATGGGGTAGCACAATAGAGGCCGCTATTGTTAAAACGATAAGAGAAGCAGGTACTTTCATCTGGCAAAAGTTACTTAAAAAAAATAGGCTCCTGCATAAGAAGCCTATTTAGAAAATCACTGCTAACGTGCCCTGGACTGGACTCGAACCAGCACGCCTGTTACAGCACCACCCCCTCAAGATGGCGTGTCTACCAATTTCACCACCAGGGCAAAGCAATTGCACAAATACGGGCTGCAAAATTAATACATTTCCTGTTATTTCTACTGCAGCTGCAGTTATGTTACCTCGTTATTACCCATAATAATAAAAAGCAACCTATGTAAGTACATGTCTCTGTTATTGGCAAACCTAGGTTTTTTAGAAGACTATATTTGCCCTAAAATTAAACTTCGACAAACTCACAAACTCTAAAGCATACATTAAACCAAACCATGGTAGCAATAAACGTAGAAGCGTGGCTAATGCAAAAAATAGCGGAAGATACGGGAGTGCCACTGGAGAAGGTGTCGTGCGATGAATCGTTCGACAATTTCGCTTTGGATTCATTGTCGCTGATATCCCTGGCATATGATCTAGAAACTATGTTAGGTAGAGAAATAAACCCGGCAGTGTTTACAGAATACAATACCATTAATAAGCTTGCTGGGTGGGTTAAGCGCAACGCATGACCTGGAACCCCTACAGCCCGGGTTATTTTGAAAACCCCTATCCACATTTGGCGGCATGCCGTGAGCACATTCCTATTCACAAAGGGGTGCATGGTTTCTGGTTGTTTTTCAGGTATGCTGATGTAAGTAGAATCCTCCGGTCTGCTGACTTCGATGTCTCAGTGCTGAGCGAGTATCTGGGGAAAAAAGAACCCTATGTTTTCAAAGGCTCAGAGGCGTGCCCGTATTTGGCTAATGGAACCCGAAAGTGGCCCATGTATCTCAATGGCGAGCAACACAAGCAGGTGAGAGCAGCCATGGGTAAAGCCCTCACCAAGATTGAACTGACTTCGGTATTTGAGCAGGCATTGGAAGCAACACATGAAGAATTTGAGGCGAAGCAAAACTTTGACCTGGTATCGTATTGTGCGCGCTACATTTTTCAAATTACTAAACTCCTGTTTGGAATCAAGGATACGGCAACACTGGAAAGTGTAAAAACCTATTCCAACATGCTGGCCAGAAGCCAAGACCTTTTCGTTCCGAAACAGGTGTATCAGGAGATCAATTCATGGCTGCTATGGGGGCAGAACTTGTTTGATGACTCACAGTATCGTGCAAGCCTAGAATCAAGCTTTACCCAAGCATCTGCTAGTTTTTCAGCAGACGATGTATATTCGGTGATGGCACTTTCGGTAATGGCTGCATTTGAAACCTCAAAAGACAACCTATCTGTTGCCTTATATGAGGTACTAAAAAGTGCTGAGTTGACTCAATTCATTCTGGAATGTAGCGCCGCAGACCTGGATTTGTTCATTGAAGAATCATTTAGGTACACTTCGCCTTTGCAATATAGAGTGCGTGTTAGTAGGAATGAATTGGCTATCGAGAATACAGTTATTGCAGCGGGCGAACGGCTATACTTATGTATAGCCAGTGCCAACAGAGACCCAGCGGTTTTTACGAACCCTGAGGCAATCGATCCTACTAGAAGAACAAATGAACATCTAGCTTTTGGGGGCGGCTTGCATTTCTGTTTGGGTGCCAGCATTGCCAGGCAGGAGATGCGATACTGCCTAAAACCTATGGTTAAGTTTCTAAATGCATATCGCATAAGTGATGAGAATGTTGTGAAGTGGGGAAAGCAAATTTTTATGCGCACCCTCGATTCGGCCATGCTTGAAGGCAACAAGTAATGACGGGCCTCACCTTAATCGCCCTGGCTCTCTTCACGGGTATCTCACTGCTGCTGGTGGCCGCCAGCCCTAAAGGTTTCAGGTGGGCTGTTTTGCTGTTTACTAGCCTGTCATTCTATACATTTCTATTGGGCAGTAAGGTACTGGTATTACTTCTACTATCAGTATTGATATATGGTTGCAGTTTTTTAGTAGAAAGGTACCCCCGGTATACATGGCTATATGTGGCATTGCTGTTAGCTCCCTTAACTATAACAAAGTTGCTGCAAACAGGCAGCCATTTAGATAACTACATATACCAACATGTAGCTGCAATAGAAAAGTGGCATTGGAGTTTTGGCTTACAGGTTGTAGGCCTGTCCTACTTTACATTTAACGGTATCAGCTATTTAATAGATGTGAAAAGGAAGTTCATTTCCAGAGAAAGCAATTTCTTTCTCCTACTACTCTATCTCACGTTTCTGCCAACTGCGCTTTCGGGGCCCCTGCAAAGATTTAAACATTTTGCTGAACAGCTCCAAAGAATTGAAGTATCAGAGGCTTCACTTTCAAGCGGGTTCCGGCTTATACTCTGGGGGCTATTCAAGAATTTTTTAATTGCTCAGCGATTGTACCAGATGGTGTACGCCCTGTACAACTCCGATATCAGCGGCTACTACTATTTGTTGCTCGGCATTATATTTTTTCTTTATCTCTACTTCATTTTTAGTTCATTCATTGATGTGGTGCAGGGTATTGCCCAGCTATTTGGCATACAGTTGAGAGATAATTTTGCTAATAGAGTTTACCTGGCACCATCACGACAGCAGTTTTGGAAAGGGTGGCACATCACTTTGAATGAGTGGTTTAGAGATTATTTCTTTTTTGTGCTCACACGTTATGATAGAAAGCGAAGGTTTACTGATGTACTATTACTTGTTACATTTCTTCTTATTGCACTCTGGCATGAAGTAACAGCCGTGATGCTACTCTGGGGCACCCTAAATGGCCTATGGATTGTCCTTGAGCGAAGGGTGAATTTTAATGGGTGGCCTTATCCTAATCTTAGAAAGTACTTAGGCCCCGTGTATCATCTGAGTATCGCCAGTATCCTGGCTTTGGTGTTTATTTCACCTGACATCTCCTTTTTGGTTGACAAAGTCATGTTTAGCACACCAGTATTGCCACACGCCGTTTTCACTGCGCAGCTTAAGAGTGCATTGATTATCGGGTTAGCCTTTTTGATAGTTGATTATTGCTACGCACATGCAGGCAAGCGGAGCATAGATGCGTATCTAGCAACGAGACCTACGGCAACCCGATGGTTTATTTATTTTTTGTTAGGGTTTATGATTCTGTTTCTGGGAATCAACTCTAACATTGACAATTACTATTTACAATTTTAGGTTTACCCGAGATGAATTATGTCAGAAGTATAGCTAAGGCGCTCGCCTACCTATCTGTTCTTGCTTTTTCTATCTGGCTTGCTAAGGCAGGGCTTGCTTCATGCTGCGATTCACCTGAGTATCTTCCAGTACGTATGCCATCAGATAGTGTAAGCTATTGGTTTGTGGGATCCAGCAGGGTGAAATCTGGAATCAACACTGAACTACTTGCGAAGCACTATAAGGGCAGTAACTTTTACAATTATGGGATTTCAGGGGCTACATTTCTCTCTGCAAGTATGGTAGCTAGTCACCTTCTACAGCATGGCGGGTCTAAGGTGGTGTTTATAGAAATCTCGCCTGTTATAGCTGAGCTATCATTTGACACCTATCGCTTTACAAAGATAGCTGGGGTAGACGTTTGGGCTACTGGGTACGACCTACTCAGACATGAACTCAATTCCAACAGTACTCAGCATCTAGTGGCGATTATGAGTGATAAATTCTTTTATGATATCACTGCAAGCGAAAGCTTACGCAGAGCGTGGCAGTCTGGTTTTTCGAGCGAAGGTGGCAGCCAAGAATTTGTTGGCTACAAAAGCTTACATGGAAATAATTTCCAATTCACCACTTCCTTTTTAGCCGATACTGACAGTGAGAAATACAGCTCACGTAAAGTGGATGTAGAAGTACATCAGCGTATCATTGAATCGCTTACAAACCAGGCGAAATCTAGGGGATCAAAAGTGATTTTCTTTTTACCCATTGCCTATAAGACTTTGCACGAAAAAAGAATTGTCATTCCGGTGCATAGCCTGCTGCCTGACAGCATGAAATTAACCTATCCTGAGTCATTTACTAGGGAAATGACAAAAGCTGCGTTTCTATTTGACATAAACCATCTGAACAAGCCCGGATCAGACGCATATACCCGCTTGCTCTGCCCGCTTATTGAAAAGCACATTGCGCTTGCACCAGAAGCCTCTGACTTGGGAGAGTAGCATGGGAAGGCCCTGTATAGGCAATGCACCATGAGCTAACAAAATAAAAAAACCGCACAGGCAGTAAAGCTGTACGGTCTCTATGCAAAGGATGTCTAAGATTGTGATCCCGCTGGGACTCGAACCCAGGACCCTCTCATTAAAAGTGAGATGCTCTACCGGCTGAGCTACGGAATCCTACTCTTTTTCAAAAGGAACGCAAAGTTAGTGCATGTAAGCGAATTGTACAACTTACCATCGGCTAAAATTTTAGCTGGAATCCTAGCGCTTCAGTACCTTTATCGTTGTTAAAAACAGCCTTTCACCACAATGGCCGAACTTACTGACCTGCAGTTTAGCATACTAGATGCCTTGTACTTCGTAGAGCCCTTTGATAAGATACTGGAAGAGGTAGGAGAGCCCGAAAACCTGGTAGCAGCTGAGCTGCGCCAGCTCATAAGTGCGCGCTGGGTGCAGCCCATGCAGTTTGATGCGCGGTTTCAGGACTATGTGCGTAGCAGCCTGCACGATACCGACGACTTGCGCGCCTACCACTACCTTGCTACACGCGAGGGGTTGCTAATGCATAGCGGTCGCGGGTAAACGCATGAACAGATAACATACCTGCGATACTACGCCTGCATGCAAGATGTAAACACAAACCCAAGCACTTGGCACCGGTTCCGAAAGAACCCCATGGCACTTGCGGGCTTGTGTGTGCTATTGTGCTTTTTAGCGGTAAGCATCCTGGGATACTGGATAATGCCAGACGACAGTCCGAACGCAAACCGACAATTGCTGGAACTGCAACTACTGCCCCCGGGTACCAAGATTACCTTCATACTGGTACCCAAACACCAACCCGCCACATCATCTGGCATTTTCCCTGTTTGGCTTCGGGGCAGGGCCACGCAGTTTAAATGGGTACCCCTGGCCGTAGGAGATACACCCAGAGTGCAGCAGGACACAGTGTGTTACACCGCATACAATGGCTTACCTGGCAAAATGCTTTTGCCGCCGCTGCTACTGCCGATAGGGCATGATGACCCAGGCACCAGTGCCATGGTCCTTAGCGAAGGCAAACCCTATAGCTGGCATGCGGATAGCATAGCATACATAGATACAGCGGGTGTGTCTAGGCTTGCTGCCTTAGAAAGTTTGCACACGCAGTTTGAAGGTCGGCTATTGCACACGCATACTTTCTGGCTGGGCACAGACGCCTTTGGGCGCGATGTGCTGAGCCGGGTAATGCTGGGCAGCCGCGTTAGTTTGGGCATCGGGTGTATCGCTGTACTGGTAAGCCTGGGTATAGGCGTGCTACTGGGCGCTGTAGCAGGCTATTGGCGCGGCTGGGTAGATGGCATTGTGCAATGGACAATGGCAGTAGTATGGGCGTTGCCAGCACTGCTGCTTGCCATAGCACTGGCCTTTGCCCTGGGCAAGGGCTTTGCGCAGCTCGCCCTTGCAGTGGGCATCAGCACGTGGGTAGAGGTGGCGCGCATTGTACGCGGTGAGGTGCTGAGCCTGCGCGAGCGCACCTTTGTAGAAGCCGCACGTGTGCTGGGCTTGCCGGAGTGGCGCATCCTTTGGCGGCACATCCTACCGAGCTTGACAGGGCCCATCGCGATACTTGCAGCCAGCAATTTTGCCACGGCTATTCTGTTGGAGGCCGGATTAAGCTTTTTGGGCCTGGGCGTGCGCCCCCCTACCCCAAGCTGGGGGAGCATGGTAAACGAGGGGTACCCCTATCTGGTACTTGCCAATGGCAAATGGCTGGCGCTAGCACCCGGCCTATGCATTGTAATGCTCATTGTAAGCATTAACCTAGTGGGGCTGGGCCTGCGCGATGCCTACGACCCCAAGCATGAGCGCGCTGGCGTGTAAATCTTGAGTTATGCTAGAAACAATGCAACTATTCTTGCATGTGGGTGTCAGATGGGGTTAGTAACTTGCAGTACCCCACTTACGCATTCCGTTTTGCCATGAAATTCCTATATCGCCTGCTCATAGTACTGGCAGTAATAGCAGTGATTGTAATTGTGGCCGCACAATTCATCCCCAAGCAGCACAGCTTCGTGCACGAAGCGAAGCTTAGCATATCACAAGAAAAAGCATTTGAGCAGCTGGCTGACCTCAAGCAATGGGAAGCCTTGATGCGTATTACGCCTGCAGCACAAACAGCACCCGCTGATTCTGCCAACGCAACACGTAAATCGCGCAAAAAAAATAAACGCAAACAGAAACATAACGACGGAGTACACATTGACATGTCGGACATTCGTGTTAGCTATGGCACACAAACCCAAGGCAAGGGCGCATACGCTGATATAGACATGGGTGATGGCCCTGACGCACGGGTAGAGATTATCGATGCCAAACAGAATGAATACATTCGCTTTAAACTTACCAGCGAAGATTTTCCAGCAGGCTTTGAGGGCAAGTTCTTACTAAAGCCAGCAGCGGATAGCAAAACCCAGAATGCCACGCTGGTATGTGAAGGAAATCTGGATATGAGTAAAGCTGGTAGCGGGTGGCAGCTAGGCGCCATGATGGGCGAGGGTGCGATGGAAGGCGTGATGCGCGAAGCTGTTGAGCAGATTGCAGCACGGCTAAATGCGAGCGCTATTGCTCAGCCTGCAGCACCAGCGGCAAAATAACTCAAACTGAGAGCAACTCCTGCACAGCCAGCCAGGCCATTAGGCCCGTGCTAGTGCGCAACGCGGTTTCGTCTATATTCATACGGGGGGTGTGCAGTCCGTGCACGATGCCTGCTGCCTCGTTGCGGGTGCCGATGCGGTAAAAGCAGCCCGGTATCTGATGTGTGTAAAAGGCAAAGTCTTCGGCTGCCGTCCATAGATCCAGATCAACTACACGCTCGGCACCCACATAGTCTACGATACGCTGGCGTGTGCGTGCTGTTAACGCTTCATCATTAAACAGAACCGGATAGCCACGGCGAATTTCCAGTTCCAGCTTGCCGCCCATACCTTCTACCAGCCCGTGTGCCAGCTGCGATATGCGGCGGTGCGCCTCGCCCCGCCAGCTTTCATCAAACGCACGGAAGGTCCCCTCCATATATACGCTATCCGGAATTACGTTCGTGGCCCCGTTGGCTATAACCTTGCCGATGGTAAGCACGCTGGGCATGCGCGGGTCTGCCACACGGCTTACTATCTGCTGCAAGGCCGTGATAAGCTGGGCGCTGATGGCTACCGGGTCAGTGGTATTGTGCGGCATGGCACCGTGCCCGCCGCGGCCGCGCACAGTCAGATACAGTTCGTCAGTACTAGCCATGTACATACCCGGCCGTATGCCTACTACCCCCGCAGGCAACTGCGGCATCACATGCTGGCCCAGGATGTGTGATACATCAGGATTCTTCAACACGCCCTCTTGTATCATCACGCTTGCACCACCGGGCAGCTTTTCTTCGCTAGGCTGAAAAATAAGCTTGATGGTGCCTGGCAGTTCCTCCCTGATCTTCATTAAAATTTCTGCGGTACCCAGCAGGCTGGCAGTGTGGGCATCGTGGCCGCAGGCGTGCATTTTACCTGGTATTGTGCTGGCATAGTCTACTTCGTTCTCTTCAAGTATTGGTAGCGCATCCATGTCTGCACGCAGCGCAAGGGTCTTGCCAGGCTTGCCACCCTGTATGATGCCCACAACGCCGGTTTTAGCCACACCCGTTTGATGTGCGATGCCCAGCTCGGTAAGCCGCTGCTGCACCACACCCGCGGTGCGCACTTCTTCAAAAGCCAGCTCGGGGTGGCGGTGCAGGTCGCGGCGGGTGGCCACTACTGCGGGGTAGAGCGTTTCGGCGAGCTGCTGAATTTTTTGCTTGAGAGACATAACACCAATATAGTTAACTACAAGTGTAGTTGGCTATTTTCTTCTACCTACCCCCGCTTGAGCGTAAGCACCGTAACCTCAGGCCAGATACCTACACGGCCCGGGAAGCCGATAAATCCAAATCCACGGTTTACATACAGTTTCTGCATACCCGCTTCATACAGCCCGGCCCACCTCGGGTAGCGGTATTGCACAGGGCTCCAGCGAAAGCCTGGAATCTCTACACCGAACTGCATGCCGTGTGTATGGCCACTAAGCGTTAAGTCCGGCTTTGTGGCATGGCCTAATACCTGGGCATCCCAGTGGCTGGGGTCGTGGCTCATCAGGATTTTGAAGGGCAGGTGCTCAGCACCGCGGCTGGCGGTATCTAGGTTGCCATATCGTGGGAAAGGTGGCAGTCCCCAGTTTTCTACACCCAAAAGGGCTATTTTCTCGCCATTACGCTCCAGTTGTATATTCTCATTGAGCAATAGCCGAAGGCCCAGCTTACCGTGGCGCGCCTTGAGGTCTTGCAGGTTGGCTGCCTTTTTCTCGGCACTCTCCCAGCGCACATAGTCGCCATAGTCATGATTCCCCAATATACTATACACACCCAGTGGGGCAGTAAGGCGGTTAAACACGTCCATCCAGGGGTCCAGCTCATCTGCCGTATTGTTTACGATATCGCCCGTAAAAAGGATGACATCTGCCCCCTGTGCATTTGCCATTTCCACGCCGCGAAGAACCTCTTCACGGCGGGTAAAACTGCCACTGTGAATGTCAGAGAGCTGCACAAGTTTGAAGCCATCGAAAGCCGCGGGCAGGTTAGGAAAAGTGAGTGTATGCGCATGAACTTTATAATTGTAGCCACCACGCCAAAGGCCGTATGCCACGCTAGCAAAAGGGATGCTTGCCAGCGCTAGCCCTGCCTGGCTTAAAAAAGTGCTGCGCGAAATGAAGTGGCTGCTGTCTTGGGCATCAGGCTTTATGCCGCCTTCAAACACCATAAATGCTTTGGTAAACACATAATGTCCTATCCTGTAAACATCTTCTCCCAGCATCACCACACACAGCACCAGCTTGGGCAGGTAGAGTAGCACCAGCGCGCCAAAGAGCAGGTAGCCGTATCGGGTATTGAAACTGCGGCCTACATACGCCCACACCAGTGCCGCTACTAGCCCCAGCACAAATGCAGCGGTTACAGCCCAGTAGGCTATACGTATGCCAGAGCGCCAATGCTCAGCGGCGAGGCGTGCAGTAGCCGCCTTAATACTCTGGAACGCATACAAATCAATGAGTAGAATAAAAACCGCGGCCAACAGCACGCGGAAAAATAGAGCAGCAAAGGTCATGGGTACGAAAAGGTATGACAGAAACAGAACAGCCTCGGAGCTGTAAAGTTTCAAAAACTGACGCTTATTCCAATGCCCCCTATTCTACGCTTCAGATAGCTGGGGCTACAGGCTGGGGTTCATCCGCAGCCACCTGCACCGCTTGCTCGGGTTCCTGCGTTACTGCGGGCGCTGCGGCATCCGGCTTTGCCCTGGGCTTGGGTTTGGCGTGCAGTTTCCCCTTGGCTTCCAATGCCAGCAGTTTTTCAAGTGCTGCTTCGCTGGCTTTTTGCTCGGCAATTTTCTTTTTCACATCTGCGCCGCGGCCCAGCTCTTTCCGTCCGCTCATGGCGGCTATAGTAAACTCTTTCATCCGGCCCACTATATTTTCTTCCACCACATCAAAGCGAATGACAGGTAGCTTGTTCCGCTGTGCAAAGTGCAGGAGCTGGCTCTTGAAGTTCAAGTCCTGCTCAGCCAGCTTGTCCACGTTTATGCAGAGAGTAAGCACACGGCTCACCAGAAATTTACGCGTACGGGCATAGCCCTGGTCCAGGTATAGCGCCCCGATGAATGCCTCCAGGGTGTTGCCATAAATGCTTCGGTTCATTGCATTGCCCATGCGGTCGTAGTTCAACATGGTCTCTAGCCCCAGCTTCAGGCACACATCATTCAGGTTTTGGCGGCTCACTATCCGGCTGCGCATCTCCGTCATATACCCTTCGTCTTTCAGTGGGTATTTTTTATACAGGTATTCTGCAATGACACCGCCCAAAATGGCATCGCCCAGAAATTCAAGTCGCTCGTTGCTTTCCAGAATGCTGGCAGGGGTTGTGCGTTGCTTGCCATGCGCATGTTTACTGGGGCCGCCATCGCCGCGCACCACGCTAATGTGCTGAAAAGCCAGGTGATACACCGATAAGCTTCGTGGGGTGCAGCCCGTAATGGCTTGGATGAACCGCAACAACTTACGGTCAGACGGCGAATGCGCCTTTACAAAACGGGTAAGGGTATGCCAGATGTGCATGTACCTCCTATTCTACCAGGTTCTTTGTAGGTAACTCACTTGGCGGCTGCATCAGCAATATACACACATAAAATACCGAAGCACCACACCAGGCAGCTAACTTAACCCCAAACAACCAGCGCTTGGCACAGCCACCATGTTCAGATGGCAAAAAGAATTATGAAACCTTACTGAACAGCAACGAAGCATTGTGCCCGCCAAACCCGAAGCCATTGCTAATCGCATGATTTACCGTACGCTTCACGGGTGTATTGAACGTATAGTTCAGGTCGCACTCGGGGTCGTCGGTAAAATGATTGATTGTAGGCGGCACTTCATTGTTGTAGAGTGCCAGGATCGTAGCCACCGCTTCTATGGCACCCGCTGCACCCAGCAGGTGGCCTGTCATGCTCTTGGTGCTATTGATGTTAATCTTATAGGCATGCTCACCAAACACAGCTTTGATGGCTTTTGTCTCAGCAATATCGCCCAGTGGGGTACTGGTGCCATGCGTGTTGATGTGGTCGATTTCTTCTGCACGCTTGCCTGAGCTTTTTAGCAAGTTTGCCATTAGCGACTTCACACCGCGCCCTTCGGGATGCGGGGCTGTAAGGTGGTAGGCATCAGAACTCATGCCCACACCTGTAAGCTCAGCGTAGATGCGGGCCCCGCGGGCTACAGCATGCTCGTATTCTTCCAGTATCAGTATGCCAGCTCCCTCGCCCAGCACAAAGCCGTCGCGGTCTTTGTCAAAAGGGCGGCTGGCAGTGGCCGGGTCATCGTTGCGCTCACTCATGGCCTTCATCACACTGAAGCCCCCCATACCAGCTACCGTAATGGCCGCCTCTGAGCCACCCGCCAGGGCAAGCTCAATGAAGCCATTGCGAATGAGCAAGTAGGCATCTATCACACTATTGTTAGCGCTGGCGCAGGCGCTAACACAGCTGTAATTGGGGCCGCGCAGGTCGTGCCGCATGCTGATATGGCCCGGTGCCAGGTCCACTATCATTTTGGGGATGAAGAAAGGATTGAACCGCGGGGTGCCGTCACCCTTGGCATAGGCCATTACTTCGTCTTCAAAGGTGCGCAGGCCGCCGATGCCCGAACCTACGATTACACCAATTCGTTCGCGGTCTTCTTTGTCCAGTTCAAGGCCTGAGTCTTTGATGGCTTCGTCTGCAGCCACCACGGCGTACTGGCTAAAGGCATCCATACGCCGCGCTTCCTTGCGGTCTATATAGGTCTCTACATCAAACCCCTTGAGCTCGCAGGCAAACCGCGTCTTGAATTTGCTGGCATCGAACTTGGTAATGGGGCCAGCCCCGCTGACACCTGCCAGCATACCTTTCCAAAAGTCCGGTACCGTCAAACCAATTGGGGTCAGCGCCCCCATGCCGGTGACGACGACGCGCCTATCTTTCATGCCGACGTATTATTTCTTCGAATTAGCTTCGAGGTAGGTTACAGCGTCGCCAACCGTGGCAATTTTTTCAGCAGCCTCATCAGGGATGCTTAAGCCGAATTCCTTTTCAAATTCCATAATGAGCTCTACAGTATCCAAGCTATCGGCCCCCAGGTCGTTCGCAAAGCTGGCTTCCAAGGTTACCTCTTTCGGGTCTACGCCAAGCTTGTCTACTATAATGCTCTTAACTTTTTCGGCAATTTGTGACATACAGTGTCTGTAGTAGTTTCGTGAAAAAAGAGTCCAAAGTTAACACTTTTTAATCGGGTGCAAAGGTTACCCGCCTTTTTTTGAGGGGTTCAATGTTTTCATTTTCAGCATATTGTGTCCTATGTTACAATTTAAGACCGGCCCAAAGGCCCTATCTGTGTTACCTAGGGTTTAACAACGGCGTCTAAACTGGTGCAGGAAAAGCAGCGGGATGACCAGATAATTTACGCCCATATTTTCGGCCTAGCGTAAGTAAGTGCAACTTCGCATATATGATTGATAGCGTGTACAACCGCACCAAGATGGTGGCTACCCTGGGGCCCGCCTGTAGTGAGCGCAGCGTTTTGGTAGAAATGATTAAAGCAGGCGTGGATGTGTGCCGGCTGAATGCCAGCCACGGAGACCATGCCTACCTGCAGCAAATGATAGACCTGGTGCGCAGCTTGAACCGCGAGGAAGGCGTATTCGTATCTACCCTCTTAGACCTGCAGGGGCCAAAAATACGGGTAGGCGCACTGGCTGAACCCTTCCCCATTCACGCCGGAATGGAAGTGGTGTTCAATACGCAGATTAAAGAGCGTGTAGGCGACACCCTGCCCATGCAGCTGGAAACCTTTGCGCGTGATGTAAAAGCCGGAGACCTTATACTGGTAGAAGATGGCAAGGTGGAACTGATAGTGCTGGAAACCGACGGCAGCCACGAGGTGCGTCTGCGCGTAAAACACGGCACCAGCATAGGCAGTAAAAAGGGCGTGAACCTGCCCTTCACCAGCCTCAGCATCCCCAGCATGACACCCAAAGACAAGGCCGACCTGGAACTGGGCATGCGCAACAATGTGGACTGGATAGCACTTTCCTTTGTGCGCCGGGCACAAGATGTGCTGGAGCTGAAAGAAACCCTGCGGCTGAACAACTGCAAAGCCAAAGTATGCGCCAAAATCGAAAAACCCGAAGCCCTGCAAAACATTGACGAAATCATCAATGCGGCTGATGCCATCATGGTAGCACGTGGCGACCTGGGCGTGGAGATACCCATAGAAGAAGTACCCTTCTGGCAAAAGAAGATTGTGCGCAAGTGTAACATGGCGGGGCGGCCTGTAATCGTGGCCACGCAGATGATGGAAAGCATGATAGAAAACATACGCCCCACACGTGCTGAAGCTACCGACGTAGCCAATGCCGTGCTGGATGGCGCAGATGCTGTGATGGTGAGTGGCGAAACCAGCGTAGGCAAACACCCCGTAGAGGTGATACGCACCATGCAGCGCCTCATCGCCAAAGCTGAACAGGAAGATGCGGTATACAACCGCCGATTCGGCGTTGACCGTGAGAGCACCACCTTCTATAGCGATGCCATCTGCTACAGCGCCTGTAAAATGGCAAAGGGCATTAATGCCAAAGCCATCGTCAGCATGACGCGCTCCGGCTACACCGCCTTTCAGCTCAGCCGCCACCGCCCGCAGGTCAGCATTTTCATCTTTACTGACAATGAGCAACTGCTGAGCACCCTAAGCCTGGTTTGGGGTGTGCGCACCCTATACTACGACCGCTTTGTGGGTACCAATGAAAGCATCAATGATGTGATTGGCATCTTGCAGCAGATGGGCCATGTGCAGCCTGGCGATGTCGTGGTGAATACCGCCAGCATGCCGCTGCAGAGCCGGGGCCGTACCAACATGTTAAAAATTACTGTGGTGGAATAATGGCCCAAGAATTGAAGCTAAATTTCGGGGCACGATTTTAGACACAGAACGCGTTGAATGATAACAATGAAGTCTGCACAGTTGATTCGGTTCGCGCTAGTAATAGCTGTAAGCATGGCTATGCTATCAGCTTGTAACCCGCTGGATCAAATCAACAATATCCTAAATCCGGGTGCAGGCACACCTATCGTTACGGGCGTAAACCCCGTGCAGGTACCCGCAGGTAGCAACCTTACCATTACTGGCCAGAACTTTGTAGCTCCTGCCACAGTCGTGCTGATATCGGATGCCGATACTAGCGTACGCACTACCCTCACCGTAAATAGTGTAGGGTTCTCAGCAATAGTTGCAGCTGTACCCCTTGCCCAGCCCCTAGGCCGCTACCGTGTGCGCACCACCGTTAATGGCCAACCCACCGTGGACCCTGGCATTCAGGTCATAGTGCCCAATACTACCCCACGCATATTGAGGTTTTCTACTCCTACCTCAAGCAATACCACACAGGCGCTGCTGGGCGAACGCGTAACCGTAACGGGTGAAAACTTCGGTGCAGTTTTGGCAAATACCACACTCACGCTCGAGCTACCCCAGTACGCTGTAGCCCCAGCATTGGAAAGCGTTACCCCTACCCAGATTGTGTTCACCGTGCCGCGTAACCTGCAGGGCAATGCCACGCATACCGTGCGCGTAGCGGTGTTGGGCGAAACCCGCACTGGTACGGCATCCTTCAATCTGCTTGTACGCCCAGATGTACCCGCGGCTACCATTACAAATTTTGATGTAAGTCCACTTTACAATGCAGGCACTGCACTCGTTACAGAAACCACTGCTACACTAGCAAGTGTAACGGGTACCAACATCAGCACCAATCCGCAAGACCACCGCATGCAGTGGCTAATTACTACCCCCCTTACTCCTGTTATAAGCTGGAGCGTTAGTACCGCTACCCCACCTACTGCTACTGCAATACAATTTGACGCGGGTGCTACGCCGCTCCCGCTGGGTTCACTTGCCCCCTTCTTTATTGTAAATGGGCGCGCCCTACAGGGTACTACTATCTTTGTCATTGCGCGTGCTACAGTGAGCAACGCAAACCCGACATCCGGCCTGTTCAATACGCAGGTAACAATCACCGGTACCAATCTACAGCCAGCATCTGTGTTGATGGGCGTGAGCCTCGCCCCCGCCCCCTGGGATGGCGTGAGCCAGACGCCTACCAATGCCGCAGGCACCAACCTGACGCTCAGCCCAACACAAATTACCTTCCGTGTGCCCAACGTTACCCCCGGCACCTACGAGTTGGTACTCACCCTAAACGGCAGCGTGTACCGCACCACAGGCCAGACGTTTGTGGTGAATTGATATTTGTCATTCCGGCCTCCGAGCTGGAATCTTTCCTAAAGCCGATTCTAAATAAAGTGTTCTTATAGGGAGATGCTGCCCAAAAACCCAGGTAGCATGAAGGGTTTCATACACGCTCTAGGAAATCTGCTCCTTCAGCAACCCCAACAGGTACATACCATACCCACTTTTCTTGAGGGGCTCGGCCAGCTTCTCCAATTGCGCGGCATCAATGAAGCCCATGCGGTAAGCCACTTCTTCTATGCAGCCTATTTTATAACCCTGTCGTTGTTCAATAATTTCTACAAACTGGCCTGCCTGCATCAGGCTCTGGTGCGTGCCGGTATCCAGCCATGCGGTGCCGCGGTTCAGCACCGCTACTTTCAGTTTCCCCTGGTCTAGGTAGATTTTGTTTACGTCGGTTATTTCAAGTTCGCCTCGCGGGCTGGGTTTTAAGTTTGCGGCTACGGTTACTACGCTATTATCGTAAAAATATATACCCGGTACAGCAAAGCTGCTCTTGGGCTGCTTCGGCTTTTCTTCTATGCTCATCACCCTGCCGCTTTTGTCAAACTCCACCACGCCATAGCGTTCGGGGTCGGTCACGTGGTAAGCAAATACAATCCCTCCCGTTGGGTCATTGCAGGCGCGCAGGGTTTCACTCAGGCCATGGCCGTAAAAGATGTTATCCCCCAGTATCAGCGCTACTTTATCTTTGCCCACAAAATCTTTCCCAATAATAAACGCCTGCGCCAGCCCCTCGGGCCGCGGCTGCTCAGCATAGCTGATGTTAAGGCCCAGCTGTTTGCCATCGCCCAGCAGGTGCCTAAAGTGCGGCAGGTCATGCGGGGTACTTATTAATAGAATATCACGAATACCGGCTAGCATGAGCGTGCTCAGCGGGTAATAAACCATCGGCTTGTCGTACACGGGCATGAGCTGTTTACTCATTACCAGTGTAAGGGGGTGCAGGCGTGTACCGCTACCACCCGCCAGAATAATGCCTTTCATGCAAAAGGAGAGGTGAATTTATCTAAGGTTGGCAACTGTTTGTCTTTGTCCGACACAATTGGATATTTTACCAGCCAATCAATTTCCAGCAAGGGGTCGTTCCAGTACAGCCCGCCTTCGCTTGCTTTGCTGTAGTAGGCGCTACACTTGTAGTAAAACAGGCAGGTTTCACTTAACACACTAAAGCCATGCGCAAACCCTTCAGGTATATAAAATGCTGTCTTGTTTTCTTCGCTGAGCTCTATGGAAAACGATTGGCCATAGCTAGGGCTGCTGTTCCGCACATCTACCACTACATCCAGCACGCGGCCCTGCAGCACCATCACCAACTTAGCCTGGGCGTGCGGCGGGCCCTGAAAGTGCAAGCCGCGCACGGTGCCCTTGAGGCTATGGCTCATGTTGTCTTGCACAAAGCGAGTATCAATCCCAGCGTCTTCCAGCGCTTGCTCACTGTAGCTTTCCATAAAAAAGCCGCGTTCATCCGCATACACTTGCGGCTGCACGATTATCAGTCCATCTATTGGGGCAGGTGTCAGGGTGAAGGGCATGTACGTAGGTGCTAGCTATACAGGTAGTAATACTTCCTTCTTAAAATACTCCAGTGTCAGTCGCAGGCCCTCGCTTCGGTCTATTTTTGGCTCCCAGCCCAAAATGGCTTTGGCACGTGTAATGTCCGGCCTACGCTGTTTGGGGTCGTCCTGCGGCAGCGGCTTGTAGTCCAGCTTGCTCTTGCTCTCAGGCAGTAGTTTCAATATTTCCTTACCAAACTCCAGTATGGTAATTTCTTGCGGGTTGCCCACGTTTACGGGCATCACTTCATCGCTCAGCAGCAGGCGGTAGATGCCCTCCACTAGGTCGCTCACATAGCAGAAGCTGCGCGTCTGGCTTCCATCGCCAAACACGGTCAGTGGCTCGCCACGCAGCGCCTGCCCCACAAAGGCTGGCAGCACGCGCCCGTCGTCCAGCCGCATGCGCGGGCCATAGGTATTGAAGATGCGTACGATGCGCGTTTCTACCCCGTGGTGTCGGTGGTATGCCATGGTGATGGCTTCCAGAAAGCGCTTGGCTTCGTCATAGCAGCCGCGCGGCCCCACGGGATTCACGTGACCCCAGTAGTCTTCGGGCTGCGGGTGCACCTGGGGGTCGCCGTATACTTCGCTAGTGCTGGCCACCAGCACGCGTGCACCTTTGGCCCGCGCCAGGCCCAGTATTTTGTGCGTACCCAGCGCACCCACCTTTAGCGTCTGTATCGGTATCTTGAGGTAGTCTATCGGGCTGGCTGGGCTGGCAAAGTGCAAGATGTAGTGTAGCTCGCTTGGCACATGCACATAGTTGGTGATGTCATGCTGAACAAACACAAAGTCCGGGTGCCCAAAGAGGTGCTCCACATTGCGTATGTTGCCCGTAATCAGGTTGTCCATACACACCACGCTGTAGCCTTCGGCCAGCATGCGGTCGCACAGGTGTGAGCCTAAAAAGCCAGCTCCGCCTGTTACCAATACTTTCTTCTTTTCTGCCATACTAGGCCGTAAAACTAGCGAAAAGTGCCACAACCCTGTTTTTGTGGCCACCCGCCTATGCTGGCCCAATACTTGCTATAAGGATGCTACTTTTCGAAAGTATTAGCGTGTTTCATTTTTTCATTTCGCGCATCTCCCTTGCCATGCTGGCGCTGGGCTGCTTTTCTACCGTGCAGGCGCAGGGCGCCGTGGAGCTGGACAGCAAAAAACCCACCACCGAAGACCTGCATTACCCGCCAGACCTAAAGTTCATTCGCCTCCCTGCAGCCAGGGTAGACGTTGCCTTTTTCGACGATGGCAGCGGACCCTACACCTTGATTTTTCTACATGGCGCGGGCATGTACCTGCCCGTATGGAAGAAAAACCTGGAAGCCCTGCGCAAGCCGTACCGCTGCATCGCGCTCGACCTGCCCGGCCATGGCAAAAGTGTCAAGCAGCGCTACGAAGCAACTGTACCCTTTTATGTGAATGTGGTGAAGGATTTCATTGAAACCATCGGGCTAAAAAATGTAGTGCTCGTAGGCCATGCCGAGGGTGCGCAACTTGCAGCGCAGGTTGCCCTGCTACACCCCAAGCTGGTGCAGCGCTTGGTGCTGATAGCGCCCACGGGCATTGAAGCATTTACCCCCGCAGAGCTAACCCAGCGCAAAGCTTCCACCGCGCACGAGAAGCTGGCCCAGCGCACCGAAGCCCAGTTGCGTGACCAGGTTGCCCCTTGGTTTTATGCCATGCCTGAATATGCCGCTTTCATGGAGAGCGATATGGCCCTGCACAAAAAACTGCCCAATTACGGCTACTACTGCTACACCACTAGCCGCCTGGCACACAGCGCACTAGATATGCCCCTGCTGGAAAAGCTGCCCGCCCTCAAGCAGCCAGTACTCCTACTCTGGGGCCTCAGCGACCTTATCAGCCCGGATGCTGCCCTGCACCCCGCCCTTAAACCCGAAGACCTCTGTAAACAGGTAATGGCCAAACTGCCCAACAGCACCTATTACATACTGCCCGGCGCAGGGCACCTCTGCATGCTAGAGCAGCCCGAGCTTACAAACAAATACATCCAGGCTTTTCTGAAAGCGAAATAGCCACTGGCCCCAAGGGCTGAGGGAAGCTGCCCGGAACGGGTTTCCTAGAACAATTCTATACCTACAATTGAGTATAGCAAACTCGATTCGTTTGTAGTTGTTTTGATGTACTAACCGTTCGGCCCTAATGCACACCCTAACCCTTTCTGCTCGCACCTTTGCAATCATACTACTTGTTGTAGTAGGCACATGTACAAAGGTGGCTGCGCAGAACTGGACGGCATGGGCGCCAGTTACCGATACCTTAGATAATAAGGTGCAAATTTCTGTCTTGCGTGATGCGGATGCCGATGGGTTCGGCTCCGGCTACATCAAGTTCCGCCTCTTCAATACCTACGATAAGCCCGTGAGCTTCGTCATCAAAGTTTATAAGGATGATGGCACTTTTATCCAGGCCACGATAACCTGCTTGGATAAAAACCGGATGACAGGCAACCCCAACTGGCGCATCTACGCCAGCCGTGTCAAACGCGCCGAGATTGTCGAGCTCAAGCTCATGGAGCGCATGACCTGTTTGTAAATTTCACGATAAGCAATATGCTATATTGTCATTGCGAGCACAGCGAAGCAATCTCCTGCCGACACTTACTATTCGTGTCTACTAATATTAATGCTTAGCAAGCATCACAGACAACATTGATTTTATCCTAGTAAACCCCGAAATTGTCATTGCGAGCGCAGCGAAGCAATCTCCTGCCCACCCTTTCAATGAAGATATACTATGTATATATCATGACTAACCAGTGGAACACTACGTTGTACACTGGGATAACAAATGATATTACAAGAAGGGCGCTTGAGCACAAACATGCTGCCGATGACACATTTACTGGAAAATATAAACTCACAAAACTTGTTTATGTAGAACAGTATAGCGATGCAACCCTTGCCATTGCACGAGAGAAGCAAATCAAAGCAGGTTCCAGAAAGAAGAAGCTATCGCTAATTAAATCCATGAATCCGGAGTGTATTGATTTGATGGGGGAGGTCGGGCATGAGATTGCCACGGTCAGCCTGCGGCTTCCCTCGCAATGACAGCAGCGCGTAGGCCTTCCTATAAAATATTTGGCTACTCAAATCCCCAGGTTGTCATTGCGAGCGCAGCGAAGCAATCTACTGCCCAAACCCTCAGTCCCGGCAGGGGATTGCCACGGTCAGCCTTCGGCTTCCCTCGTAATGACAGCTGCGTGTAGGCCTTCCTTCAAAATAGCTGGGAATCAAAACCATAGGTTGTCATTGCGAGCGCAGCGAAGCAATCTACTGCCAAAACCCTCAGTCCTGGCAGGAGAATGCACACGGTCAGCCTGCGGCTTCCCTCGCAATGACAGCAGCGCGTAGGCCTTCCTATAAAATATTTGGCTACTCAAATCCCCAGGATGTCATTGCGAAGCCGCGCAGCGGCTGAAGCAATCTCCTGCCAAATTTTAAGCTTCGGCAGGCGTAGTGCCTTTTGCTGGTGTCTCTATCCCATTCCACTGTTTGATGCGCCTAACAATCTCATCCATTTGGGTTCCCCAGTCTGTTTCACTGACAGACAAATAATCTTGCTTAGAGAGCTTCTCCCTGAGGATATCTAAACAAAACTTAATTTTCTGCCTATAAGGCTTATGTTCTGAATCCACTTGTGCAAAGAGAAATTCAAACTCGGTATCCCAACTAAATCCTTCCCTCACTACTTTCGCTCCATAGGCTTGCTTGATTATATCAAATGGAATATAATTCTCAATATCAACACCCTTGGTTATCCAGCAATACCCACCCGAACCCTCAACAGCTGTCTTGATTCGATTCTTTTGTGCTTTAAGGGCCTCTGGTTCTAAGTTGCTGTCACTGTCCATTACAAAAATCATGTTCGTACTCACTTTCAGCAAGTCAACAAACTTATTCACTTCAGCGGTAACATCATTTTCATTTGCTTCCGGATAGTCAGCCTTGGCATCCAGGTAATAGGCCAAGGCGCCGCCATACGGTACACATTGATAGTGGAAGCCTTCTATTAGCGGCACATCTGAAACAAGGTCAATCCAGCTTCTGATATACAGTCTATCCGACGGGCCTTCTACCCAAATGATACCGTTTGCCTGCAATAAGTCGCTAGCCCTATAATCTAATTCATCCAGTATCGCTTTGTGGTCGCTAAAATTTTTGATAGTTTTCACTCTTGAGTGCAAGCCTTCCTTTGTTACGTACAGTATTTGAGCATCACGGTTGTTAGCAAAGAAATCTATTACAATGTGTGAGTGCGTGGTTAAAACCAGGTGGCCATTAAAACTTGGAGAGGAAACATATTCTCTTAAATATTCTAAAAGCCTCCTTAATAAAGAGGGATGCAAATTGTTTTCCAGTTCCTCAAACCCCAATACAGGTATTTCTTTATCTTCTAGCACATTCTCTATCGAGAAACCACCACTACCATCTGGGTGTACTTCAGATTTCATTCCGTGCATAGTGTCAGCTAGTAGGACCTCGGTGTACAACAAAACAAATATTATCGTTTTAATCCCACTGCCAGAGTTTGTTAGGTTAACAAGGTTCCCCGTTACATCTTCTTCCAAGTACACATCCCAAAGGCTTCTATCTTTCTGTCTTATTACTATATCACTTATTCTGTAGTTTTCTCTTCCAAGAATTTCATTAAATCTAAATAGCATTTTTTTTATGATTAACTTTCTATCAAACTCTTCTCTGTTCAAAATTTGATAGATAACTTGAGCTATACCATCTCCGTTGGGATTAATGTTATATAGAGTAGTTTGGATGATGGAATCAACCTCAGTTGGTTTAATATCTCTATCTGCACTTAACCTAAATAGTTTGTAGTGAGGAAGGCTTTCTTTAAGGCACTTTACTAAAGTATCCTTTAGAGAGATAACGCCTTGGAATCTTGATTTATGATCTTGTATTTGTGAATCATTAAATAGCTTCCCTGCTCTATTTTCAATGTACCAACTAAATTTAGTATTAAAAAAATGATTCTGAATGTGTTGGGTTATTAACCTCTCTTCATTCGTGTCATTTCTATCGTAGCTAATTTGACTTCTAAAGCTGCTATGTGCACGGTGTTCCCTTGTGAAAAGTTCTTCGAAAATCAACTTGCCGTTATCATTTTCTATTCTGTCTAAAATTTCAAAAACATCAACAAGGGCTGACTTCCCTACGTTATTCTTACCGATAACTACGTTTATTTTTGTCAGTTCGTCAAACCCCTGTGGGTTAGCTCTATCAGTAAATGACTTATGATTTCTTATTCTTATACCTAACATATAAGGTCTTAACTACATAGTTGCAATTATCTTTAGCTCCAGCTCAAACCCCTTCAGCACTTCCTCGCCACCCAGCGTACCCGTAAAATCTTGCTTAGTCTGCACCAGCCGTTCGGCGCGGGAGATAAATGCTTCTTTACCCAATAGGGATATAGGCACAGCCAGGTGCAGCGTTTGGTAGGCCGGAATCATACCCCAATTTATGGGTATTCGCCTTCACTTTACACCGCCATCTCGGGGTCCCACTGCTCCAAGTAGTCGGCCACACGCCGCACAAAGCTGCCGCCCAGCATACCGTCTATCACGCGGTGGTCATAGCTGTGGCTCAGGAACATCATGTGCCGTACGGCTATCACATCACCCTGCGGCGTTTCTAGCACAGCAGGCTTTTTGCGTATCGCCCCCACCGCCAGTATGGCGCACTGCGGCTGCATGATGATGGGCGTACCCATCACATTGCCAAAGCTGCCCACGTTACTCAGCGTATAGGTGCCGTTCTCTAGGTCATCCATCGTAAGTTTACCAGCGCGGCCGCGGGCCGTAAGGTCATTCACCTGTTTGGTTAGCCCCTGCAGGTTCAGTTGATCCGCCCGTTTGATTACAGGCACGATCAGATTGCCCGTGGGTAGAGCCACCGCCATGCCCACGTTGATGTCTTTACGTAGTATGATTTTATCACCATCTACCGCAATGTTCACCATGGGGTAGTCGCGCAGCGCGCGCGCCACCGCCTGTATGAAAATGGGCGTGAAGGTAATCTTCTCGTTGTACTTTTTCTCAAATGCGGTTTTGTTGCGGTCGCGCCACTGCACGATGCTGGTTACATCTGCCTCTACAAAGCTTGTCACATGCGGGCTGGTGTGCATGCTGTACACCATGTTCTCGCTTATCATGCGGCGCATGCGGTCCATCTCTATCACCTCCATGTCACCACTGATGCTGAAGCTGCGCTTCTTGGCCGCTGCCGCTGCGCTCTGCCCTTCTACTGTGATTACGTGCGTGCCGCTGGTAGGGGTGCCTGCGGGTGCCTTGGCCACCGGCGCACTGGGTGCAGGGGCGGGCGCAGGTGTCGAAGGTGCCAGCGGGGCGGCACTGGGGGCCACGGGCGCTACGGGTGTAGCATAGGTGGCGGGCTGCGCCACAGGTGAAGGTGCATACTGTGCAGCAGGTGCAGCAGCCTGCCTGCCGCTCTGTATGTAGTCCAAAATATCTTTCTTCGTTACGCGGCCCTCCTGCCCTGTACCGGGTATGCGGTCTAGCTCGTCCATACCGATGCTCTCTTCGCGGGCTATGTTCAGCACCAGCGGGCTGTAGAAACGGCCCTTGCTGCCGGCGCCATTGCCGGTGCCATGCACGGCGGGCTGGAGCACGGTAGCAGCCAGTGCCTGGCTCACACCCACCTGGTGCGCGGCATGCACAGGCAGCGGGGTGCTCACGGTAAGGCCGGGCGTAGGCACCGGCATGGGGGTAGGCTGCATCACGGGCACGCTAGGCTGGGCATGGACTGGGGCAGCAGCAGGCACGCTCACCGGTGCTGGTGCAGCAGCACTTACGGCCGCATTATCTATCACAGCTATTACTTCGCCCACTGGCACCACATCCCCTTCTTTGTATTTCAGCTCCACCAGCACTCCCTCGGCGGGGCTGGGCACTTCGCTGTCCACTTTATCTGTGGCTATCTCCAGCACAGTTTCATCCTGGCCTATTTTTTCGCCTACTTTTTTGCTCCATTTTATAATGGTAGCCTCCATTATGCTTTCGCCCATTTTGGGCATCACCAGGTTTACCAGTGCCATAAGCTGTTCGGGTTGAGTGAGGTTCTGTATACGAATGATGCGATGCTGTAAGGTACCCTGATACAGCATACCTGCCCAGCAGGGTGGTAAAAATACTGAAAAAGGCTGGGCCCATACGCCCCCCATTAATACGAAACCCACCCCGTTTACGAAGGGTGGGTTTCGTGATGTGTAGCAGTACCTGCTAGTTGCTGCCCGCAGGTTTGCCCTGCTGGCTGTTAAACTGGCGCTCCAGTTGCATCGGGTTAGGCTGTCCGCCCTGCCGCTGCTTGAAAAGCTGGAAACGCGTAGGCATCACCTTGCGCGGGTAGTAGTTGTTCTCCAGGTCGCAGTCGGCGGTTTCAAGCATCGGGTCCAGCGTTACACTCTTCAGTTCCTTTTGCAGTACAAACACTTTGCTTATCTGCTCAGCATTGTAGCGCCACACTTCCGCGGGTATGCGCACCACTTCTTTGCTATCATCGGTATAGGTAAACTCCAGAATCAGCGGCATTACGAGCCCGCCCACATTCTTAAAGTCCATCTGGTAAAAGTTCAGGCCCAGGGCCAGCAGTTTTTTCTCATTGCTATCCAGGCTGCTGTAATAGCGGTTGAAGTTGGCCGCGTCCCAGCTTGCTACAGCAAGTGGGTCATACCGGTTGTAAAAGTCGCGCAGGTCGGGGTTCTCGTCTAGCCGTGTTTGTTTCACGTCTGTCTTGTTACGTGTCACGCTTGGGTGTTCAGGCTGTGTGGCACGCTCGGCACGTAGTTTGGCCTTTTCTACTTCCGGGTTTTGTGTGTCTATCTTGAAGTGGGTCACCTCTTCTAGGCTAATGTCGCAGCGGTCTGTGGTGTAGAACCACCCGCGCCAGAACCAATCCAGATCTACGCCACTTGCATCTTCCATCGTGCGGAAAAAGTCAGCAGGTGTGGGGTGCTTAAACGCCCAGCGGCGGGCATATTCTTTAAATGAATAGTCGAATAGCTCGCGGCCCATGATGGTTTCGCGCAGCATGTTCAGGCCAGTGGCGGGCTTGGTGTAGGCATTGGGGCCAAACTGAAGCAGGCTCTCGCTGTTGCCCATGATAGGCACCTGCGTTTTGGGGTCGCTCTTCATATAGCCAACGATGTCTTTCGGAAAACCGCGGCTCGTGGGGTAGCCACGCTCCCACTCCTGCTCAGCCAGATACTGGCAAAAGCTGTTCAGGCCTTCGTCCATCCAGCTCCACTGCCGCTCATCGCTATTGATAATCATGGGGAAGAAGTTATGCCCCACTTCATGAATAATCACGCCTATCATGCCATACTTGGTGCGCTCGGTGTAGGTGCCATCAGGCTCCGGGCGGCCGCCATTAAAGCTAATCATGGGGTACTCCATGCCGCCACCAGCCCAGGTGTGCACCGAGATGGCAAGTGGGTAGGGGTACGCAATGGTGTGCTTGCTATAAACACGCAGCGTGTGCGCCACCGCCTCTGTGCTGTACTGGCCCCAGAGGGGGTTCCCTTCTTTCGGGTACAGGCTCATGCACAGCACATTCTTGCCTTCTATGTTGGCATTCATAGCATCCCAGATAAACTTGCGGCTGCTCACAAAGGCAAAGTCACGCACGTTCTGTGCGGCATACGTCCAGGTTTTCTTTGCAGTGCTGCGGCTCTTCTCGTTCTCTTCTGCTTCTTTCTGAGAAACTATCAATACCGGCTTGGTGGCTGTGCGGGCCTGGGTTAGGCGCTTCTGTTGATCGGCAGTAAGCACCTGTGTAGGGTTTTGCAGTTCGCCAGTAGCACTCACCACATGGTCTGCAGGTACGGTAATATTCACGCGGTAGTTACCAAAGGGCAGCGTAAACTCACCTGTACCCAGAAACTGCTTGTGCTGCCAGCCCCATACGTCATCATACACCGCCATGCGTGGAAAGAAGTGCGCAATGAAATAGAGGTAGTTACCATCCTTAGGGAAGTATTCATACCCCGTGCGGGCACCCAGCTTGGTGTGGTCGTTTATGTTGTAGCTCCAGTCCAGGCTGAAGGTAAAAGTGCCGGCAGTGCGCAGGGCCTGGGGCAGCTCTATGCGCATCATGGTTTTGTTGATGGTGAAGCGCAAGGGCTGGCCTGTCTTGGCATCTTTTACATTGCTGATTTTATATCCCCCTTCAAACTCCATGCTGTACATCCAGGCATCCAGTTGCCTGAACGGAACCTGCTCCTGCAGCTTGCCCGTGCGGGTAGTGCTGGCATCGCCATTCTTGGCCATATTGTTCTGGTCCAGTTGCAGCCAGATGTACGTCAGGGCGTCGGGGCTGTTGTTGTAATAGGTGATGGTTTCTGAGCCTGTTAGGCGCTGCTTGGCATCGTCCAGTTCCAGGTTCATGGTGTAGTCGGCGCGGTTCTGCCAGTACTGGTGGCCAGGCGCACCGCTACCCGTGCGGTAGGTATTCGGGGTGGGCAGCAAGTGCTCCAGCTGCTCAAATTTGCTCTCGTTGTAGCTGCGCACATACATAGGCGCACTGGGAGTTGCGGGTGCTGCAGCAGGCTGCGCCACTGCAAAAGCCACTGGCAATAGCAGGGCAAGCACCAGGAGTTTAAAAATTTTCATTTGAAAGGGTTTGCGTGAGATGGCCGTTATCAAATAAGTATAAAGTCAGCAGTTAAATCATTCTGGTCAGCATAAGCCACAGGGCCAGCACACATGCCGGGCTTGAAATGGCCAGGTTCCAGCCGCGTGTAGTAAGCAGCGCGTAGCGGGTAAAAATACGCCCGATTACCCAAAACCCCAATACCAAAACCACCTGCCCAACCTCTACACCCAGATTGAATGCCAACAATTCGGTGAAAATGCTATCTGTATGGCCCAATAGTGCTTTTAGGTAGCTACTAAAACCCAAACCATGTACCAGACCAAAAACAGTAACCAGCACAAAACCGAAAAACTGTTGGCGGGTACCCATAGGCGACTCCTGCCACAGGTAAACCAGCCGCAGGTTCAGCAGGCAAGTAATTAGTATCGTGCACGGAATGATAAACTCAACCAATGCTGGCGAAACTTCAACTAATCGGTACGTGCTTAAGGCCAGCGTAAGGCTATGCCCTAGGGTAAAGGCTGTAACCAGCCAGAAGAGCTGCCGGGGTTGGTGCAAACGGGGGGCAGCTAGTGCAGCCAAGAAGAGTATGTGGTCGTAGCCGCGTAAGTCAGTAATGTGTTCCAGCCCCAATTGCAGGAACATCCAGAAAGAATGCATCTCTAATTATTCGTATGCTTATTACCTGTACTTTTTACCAAAAACTCCGGCAAACCTACGTCAAGCTTCGCCTAGGGTCTATTTTTTTCTACCAACTGGTTAAAGTACGCGAGGTATTTATCCTGCCAGGCCTGTACCGAGTATTTTTCCACCACCGTTTTCCGGCCTGCAGCACCCAGCCGCTTCCGCAAGTCGGGGTTTTCTATTAGCAAGGAAAGTTTATCCAGCCATTCATCCGCGGTGCTTGCCAGCATGCCATTTTCCCCATCCTGAATAATTTCGGTATTCACCCCAACTGGAGACATCACCGTGGCCACACCCAGCGCCATGTACTGCAAGCCCTTGAGGCCACACTTGCCCCGTGCCCATTCATCATCTGGTAGCGGCATAATGCCAATATCAAACCTTGAAAGTTCGTTCACTTCATCCTGCTTGCGCCAGGGTAGGCCCTGTATCTCCAGCGCATCATGCCTGTAGGCACCATCACCGACTACTGTAATCTTAATTCTCTTGCCATATTTCTCCTTTAGTTTTAGTAGGAAAGGAACGGCAAAGCCAAAATGCTGAATCGTTGTTACGCTTCCACTCCACCCAATCGTGATGATGTCAGAATCCTGCACTTGGCCCGCTGGCTTGTACTCATCCGTGTCAATGGTGGTAGGAATTATGACAACATTGGAGTTATACTGTTGAGCGTACTGTGCCAGATAGCGGTTACCCGCAAAAATCAGATCGCATACTTGAATGATGCCAGCGGTTTTGCTGGCATTCTTTAAAAAGGAGAGCGCTTTATTTGCTTCGGACACATTGTCTAGCCATATCGAGTCGTCAAAGTCAAATATCAGTTTGGCCCGGCTTCTTGCCAGCAGCTTTTCGAACAGTGGCGTCCCTGTAAGGTAGGCCTCTCTGAAAACAAATATTACATCAAAAGAATTTGCCTGTAGCACGTTCACCAGCCGCGTGTAAGTAGCCCGTAGAACGACAAGCGCTTTAGCAAAATACCGCCCACTGCTATAGAGTATCTTATCCTGCTCCGCGTTGAGAATGTTACTGAAAACTATGTCATACCCATTGCTCGCTAAATAGCCAAGGTATTGCTCAAACCGAAACCGCTGGCCTGGCGATCGGTCCTTGCGGTGGTGTGTGACAAAAAGTATTCTTTTCATGGTTGCTTCCTACCTATCGCATGCCAGTAAGGTGCGTGCTCCGAGAAGTGCACATCCCCCAGGCCCGAGTTTTCCATCATTTCTTGAATCTGCTTGCGCGAAAAACGCTGCTCAAGCGGCGTCCCAAAGCGATCGAGCGCATCGTTACGTATCACGTTCCAGCTTTTACCCACGTAATAAGAAAGCGGCAACTTGTGATACGTACTTCTGCCTGGCAGCAAAAATTTGACTGCACTTGCCAGCAGCACCAGTGGTAGATATAGGAATACGGCAAGCACATCACAAACCATGCGCTTCAAGCCGCCCGGCATCTTGCTCACGTTCGCACGTATCGAGTTTGTAAGCCTGAACAAAAACTTAAAGAATTTGCCTTTGTTATCCAGGTTGTAGTATAAATATAACAATACATGCCCTCCGGGTTTCACCTTTTTTACTAGCCCCCGCAGTGCGGCAAAAGTATCGGGTATATGGTGAAGTACCCCCAGCGAAAAAACGAAGTCAAAACTTTCGTCTGAAAATGGGATCGTATCAATTGAAGCCTGTGTGATTCGGATATTAGGTGTGCCTGCTGTCAGCTTTGCTGCCGCTAGCACAGCTCGGCTGGGATCCATTGCCTCCACAAACCCTGCTCGCTTTGCAGCGTAGAGAGACCACCTTCCAGTACCACACCCTGCGTCAAGTGCAAGGCTGCTCTTGTTCAGTACCTCATCTGTTACAATATCAAAATACTCAGCACCTATTTTGCTGACCTCCGCATCTGTAAAGATGCTGAATTTAGACCACTCTTCACCAAACGAGGCTACCGTTTCCAGGTCAAGGTTTTGTGCTCCTGAAACGAAACATGAAATTTCTCTGCCTTCTATTTGAAGGGTAGAATCAGGCAAACGGTTGTAGGGTAGCAAGCAGAAAAAAAATTAATCTTCAAGCCACACAGGAGGTAGCTTTTCTAAAATCTCAATATCCTTAAATCGTTGGCTTTTCTTAATACCCGCTGTATGCGCCCATGCTGCCATTTTCTTAATACCCTCTTCAAGTGAGGTTGCCTGTCCTTCGCCGAAAATTTGCTTAGCGCGGGTATGGTCGCTGTAAGCGTGCTTCACTTCATTGCGCGACGCTACATGCCGGATCATCCCCTGCAGGCCCATGGCCCGCATCACAGCACTTGCCAGTTCCAGCACTGTAAAGTCCTTGTCTGCGCCCACATTTATAACCTGGTTGTAAGCCGCAAGTATGTTCACACAGTTTGCAATATGGGGCGCAATATCTCCTATGTAGCTGAAAGCACGCGTCTGCTCACCATCACCAAAAATGGTGAGCGGCTTGTTCTGCATCAGCTGGTTCATAAATATGCCCACTACATTACGATACTTGTCCCCTAGGTTTTGAAATTCGCCATACACATTGTGCGGGCGGAAGATGACATAGTCCAGCCCAAACATCTGCTGTGTAACCCGTAACTCCATTTCAACTGCCAGTTTGGCTATACCGTAGGGGTCTTCTGGATGCGGGGCCATGTCTTCGTGCATGGGTGGCGGTAGCTCACCATACACCGCAATCGAAGAAGTAAACACAAAACACTTAATCTTGTGCTTTACGCTCTCGTTTATCAGATTTACACTACCAATTAAGTTATTTGTGTAGTTGAAGCGCTTGATAAAATGGCTGAGGCCCTCTGCTGCGTATGCAGCCAGGTGGTACACATAGTCAAACCGATACTGGCTAAATAAATTATCCAACAAAGCATGATCTACTATCGACCCTTGCACAAAGGTTACACCGTCTGGCAGATACTCCTGGTAGCCTCCACTCAGGTCATCAAGTGCAATAACAGTATGGCCTGCTTTCAACAGTTCACGCGTAACGTGCGCACCAATAAATCCGGCAGCGCCTGTTACTAAAGAGGTAGGCATTGGCTATCAAAAAATGGAATTGGGTTCAAAGTTACACTTTTCAGCTTACCATGTTTTATCACCCCGCACCGCATCGGTTAACCCTACTTTGCCTAGCTTTCTGTTGGGCTATTGCAATGCCTTTTTCCCTGGCCCAGGCAGACCCACCCCACCCCATACACGTAAGCCTGTGCGAGGTGCAGTACAATGCACAGACCCGCAAGCTGGAAATCAGCCTGCGCGTCTTTACCGACGACCTGGAGCTGGCCCTTGAAAAATCCTACGGTGCCACACAGCTACACATCGGCGCACCCACAGAAAAGACAGAAGCTGTAAAACAGGTAGCGCAATATGTTTTACAACATCTAAAACTAGCACCTGGCAGTGCGGCCCCCCTCAAGCTAACGTACCTAGGAAAAGAGCAGGAGGGCTTGGCCACCTGGGTGTACCTGGAGAGCGAACCCACTGGCCCGTTCACTACGCTACAGGTAACCAACGCAATCCTACACGCCCTCTACGACGACCAGCAGAACCTGGTGAATGTGAAAGTGGGAGGCACACAAAGAAGCTGCCGCCTGGGGAAGGATGCTGATAGCGAGAAACTAGAGTGGTAATAATTTATTGGTATTTTCTATTTCCTAACCTTCACCACATCGGGCACCACAAAGGCACCCGGGTACGTGCCACGCAGCTCGCGGCATAGCCGGTCGGCTTCATCTCGGCTCACCAGGTCGCCTACCCGCACCTTAAAATAGGGCCTGTCATAAAATGCATACGCCGTATGGGTGCTGTGCATGCTCGCCGCGTCTTCGCGTATCTTGTAGGCCATGTCGCGGCTGGCACCGCTGAATATCTGTATGCGGTAGCCTTCGGTTTCGGTCCGAGCTGCATTTTCTTCTATGTGCCTGTCCAGCAGGCGGGCCATACTAGGGGCCATATCCACCTGCACAGGCACGCGCCGCAGCACGGTATCAGCCTCGGGCACAGCCGGGGTGCGCGGTGTAATAGTCAGATAAGGGTCTATAAACTCCATGCGCGCGCGGTAAGCACCCACGTCACGCTTTTCAAACAGCCGGTAATTGGTAAGGCTGTCAGGTACATTGCGGGCACTACCTTGCTTCTTTTTTTTCTGTGCGCAGAGCACCAGTGGAAGCACAGCTATACTGAGTAATATTAGCCGAATAGTAAGGGAGTATGAATAGCTGCGCATCTAGTTTGTAGCTGTGTTAAGCAAGGCCGATGTGCCTATTCGGGCTGCACCCGTCTGAATGAAAGCCAGTGCCTGCTCCACGGTGCGTATGCCGCCAGAAGCTTTTACCTGAATGTGGGGGGGCAGGTGGGTGCGCATGTAGCTAACTTTATCCAGTTCTGCGCCAACGGCAGCAAAACCCGTGCTGGTTTTTACGAAATCAACACCAGCGGCACTGCAAAGTTGCAAAACCGGCGCCAGTTCTTCCACCGTAAATAGCCCACTTTCTACAATGATTTTCAAAATCGCGCCCTGTGTAGCAGCCCGCAACGCAGCTATCTCGGTTTGCAGGTAGCTGTAGTTCCCACTTTTCAGTGCACTGAGGTTAATCACGGCATCTATTTCTTGCGCTCCCGCTGCCAGGGATGTTTCCGCTGCCACTCGCTTTACTGCCAGTTCATCGTAGCCCAGCGGGAAGCCCACCACCGTGCACACCCCCACTGCACTACCTGCCAGCAGTGCCGCTGCGCGCGCTACATACACCGGCGGGATGCACACGGTTCTGTAGCCCTGAATGATTGCGGCTTTACAATGCGTGTCAATCTGGGCTGCGGTGCAGTCAGGCTTCAGCAGGGTATAATCTATAAACGGGGCCAGCTTCACCGGGTTTGTAGCCTATAATAATGAATCATTCCTAATTATACACGGGCATGCGTAGCGCGTGCCAGCAGTGCCCGCCGCAGCACATCCAGCGCCATCACAACAGTGCGGTTTATGTTGCGTTGGCGGTCATTCTCAAACTGGAACTTCTCAGCATGACTACCATTTGCATCAGCGTAACCTACCCATACCGTGCCCACAGGTTTTTCAGGCGTGCCTCCATCAGGCCCGGCTATGCCAGTAGTACTCAGCGCTACATCAGCACCCAGGGTGCGGCGGGCACCTTCTGCCATGGCGCGCGCTGTGGCCTCACTCACTGCCCCGTGCTGGCGTATCACATCTGGGTCCACGCCCAGTTGCTGAAGCTTTATTGCATTGTAGTAAGCCATCCAGCCGCCGCGCACATAGCGGCTCGCACCGGGCTCACGCACCAGCGCTGCACCCAGTGCGCCGCCTGTGCAGCTCTCAGCCATTGCGATGTGCCACCCCCGCGCCACGAGCATGCGGCCCACTGCAGCCTCCAGCGTTTCTTCCTGTTCGGCATACAGCCAGGGTTCCACACGATTTCTTAATTTATTCAGCGTCTCATCATACACCGGCTGCAAGGCCTGCCGCGAAGCCGCCGTGCAGTGCAGCGTAAGCCGCAGATCCACCTGGTGAAGTATTGGGTTGTAAGCCAACTGCATCTCAGGCGGCAGTGCATTTTCTATATCAGCAATATGCTGCGCCAGCTCGCTTTCAGGCTTACCCACCGTGCGCAGGGTATGGTGCATGCGGTACCCCTGCACAAATTGCCGCATAACAAAGGGCAACACACTACCTTGCACAATGGCTTTCATTTCATGGGGCACCCCAGGCATGCAGAAGATATGCCTACCTGTGGGTGTAGTAAAGTGCAGCCCGGGCGCACTCCCCACTGGGTTTGGCAGGGCCGCGGCACCTGCAGGCACCAACGCCTGCGTCAGGATGAGCGGGTTCACGGTGCGGCCACGCTGGGCATACCAGGCCTCCAGGTGTGCACGCACCCCCGCATCTTCCACCAGGGGGCTATTGAAAAATTCGGCAAGTGTCTTCTTCGTGATATCATCTTTTGTAGGGCCCAGCCCCCCAGTGATGAGCACCGGATTGCTCTCAGCCAGTGCCTGTGCAAGCGCAGCACGAATGGCACCCGCATCATCCGCCACAGCGCTGATGCGGCCCACGGTCAGGCCCACTGCCGTGAGCTGCTGCGCCAGCCAGTGGCTATTCGTGTCCTGAGTGCGGCCTATCAGCAGTTCGTTGCCTATCGCAACGATTTCAGCCTGCGGCGTTGTGTTATGCATAGAGAGTTGCCTTGCTTACGCTGGAACCGCATTTGGGGGTTCCACTTTCCATAATTTTTATTAATGCCCGTGCGCTGAAGTATCAAAAGAAAGGAATTCCTGCATGCGGCTGTATGTTACATGGGTGAGGCCGCTAACTTGGCCCCAGAATGAAACATATACTGCACCTAAAGCTTTGCGGGCTCCCGCACATGGGTTTAAACTTGGGCCTAAGCATGGGCTTAACCATGGGTTTGTGCCTGTTGCTGTGTTTATCTGGCACTACTGCACACGCCCAGCGCTTTCTCTCGCTGGAAAACGACTACAAAATCAAACGCTACAAAATACTCCCGGGAGACGACCTGAAACTCAAGCTGAAAAACGAAACCTACCGTTTCCGCGCGGAGCTCGAGAGCGTACGCCGCGATACCGTCATACTCATCGACCGCTACGAGCAGCGCGTAACCGTACCCCTGCGCGAAATCGGGGTGGTGTATTACCCCCGGCCCGGCAGTGGCCGCGGGCTGGCACGGCTGGCAGGTGTCGGCATGGCAGCGTATGGGCTACTCTGGTTCGGGCTGCGCGCGGCAAACCCCCGCAACGAAGGCGAACCCATCTACCCCCAAACCCAGCTCATACTTCACGGCAGCTTGATTGCTGCTGGGGGCATCAGCATCCTGCTGCTGAACAACCGCTACAAAATCGGCAAGCGCTGGAAACTGCAAACGCTGGACCTGGGCATATTGCCGCCCCGCGAGCGCGAGTAACATGCGCTGGGCCTAACAGCGTAAATTCACGCTATGCACAAACTACGGTTAGCCATGCAGCGCATAACCCGCAAGCGAATACAGCGCGCAAGATCCGTTAGGCAGGTACCCGTACGCACGCAGCATCCAGAAGTGTTGGCGCAACAGCAATTTGAAACCACGTTGTTTAACCTGCTCACGGGCATGCAAGAACTGGGCGAGAAGCTGGTGCTCGATTTTCCCCATTCCTATATCGTTCATGGCGAACGTACATTTCGTGACGGCACGTCTATTTTTGAAAATCGGGTTGACATAACCCAGGTGTACACCGGCCACTACGGCTTTGAAAAATTCTTTGCCTTTATGCGCAGCATGTGGGCATACCAGTTGGACCATGCCCCATATACCGCTGGCAAGCGCCGCATAGACGACGACGCCAGTTATGCGCACGGCAAGGACATGTTCATCACAGAATTGAAAGAAAGCTTCCGCGCATTTCACTGGAGCGTATTTCTGTTTTACAGAAGTGTGGATGTTGTGGTGCAGTTTATACTCCGGCATCAGGATGCGTTGCGTGCAGCGGACCGGCAGTTTTACTTTGCGCTGGTCTATTCGCGGCTAAGCATTTTCCAGCTCCTAACGTTTTTTTACTGGGTGCTGGCAGACGTAGAGCAAACGCAACCCAAAACGTACCTGGCGGAACTGAAGCAAGCAGGTTTCTTTGAGGTGCTGTTTCGCGACCACACCAAATCCTTGATGAACCGAAAGTTTGATGTGCAGTTTTTTGAGGAAATGTGCACACGTGCACAAGCCTAAATGATTACATGTCGCAGCAAAGTGTACGGCTCCAGCCGCTGTGATGACGCCCACGCGGCAATAGCCGCGCAGGAACGTGGTAATTTTCATTTGCCCTCACTAAAAAACATTTATATCTTCATATAAACATTTGAGGGTTAAAGACGGTGATGTTTCAAAAGCCCGCCGGCGTATGGCCTGAAAAAGTTATAATACATTGCCGCGCACAGACCAACGAATAGCAACGAGTAGACTAACCCTATGAATATTTCCCATTTAAAAATAACAGCTGACGTCATTTTAATATTGTTCGTGACGATGACTTCTTCTTGTCATTCGCAGACAAACAGGCAGGACAAAAAGACGGCCGAGCAAACGCAACCAAAAGACGCACAAATTTCAGAATATGTAGTAGATATATTCGAAGATTCAAAAAACAATCTTTGGTTTGGAACAATAAATAACGGAGCGGCAAAATACGATGGGAAGTCACTTACTTTTTTGACAACGAAAGACGGACTTGTTGGAAATATAGTAACGAGTTTTGCTGAGGACATACAAGGAAACATTTGGTTTGGGACACACTCCGGACTTTCGAAATACGACGGTAAAACATTTACCAACTTTACTGATAAAAACGGACTTGTTAGTAACAAGGTTTCCGAATTGCTAATTGATAAAAAAGGCAGTCTTTGGGTTGGAACATGGGGTGGAGTTTCCAAGTATGATGGCAAAACCTTTTCGACTTTTTCTATTCCTAATCCCGACATTGAGTTATTGCCTTATCAATCAATGGCAAATTGGGTGACTGAAATAATTGAAGATCAGCAAGGGAATATTTGGTTTGCCCGAGATGGTTATGGCGTTTGTAAATACGATGGGAAATCCTTTACTAACTACACAAAAAACGATGGTCTTGCTTCGAATGGTGTTCAAGTAATACAATTGGACAAGCAAGGAAATCTCTGGTTTGGGTCCAGAGTTGCGGAACAGCACAGTCCCAACAAAAATGAAAGAACCGGCGACGGCGGACTAACCAAATTTGATGGTAAAACATTTACTCAATTCCAAACAATAAAAGGGCTTTACAAAAACGACACTTATGCTATAAGTGTGGATAGTAAGGGAAATATTTGGATTGGCGCAAATAAATTGGGAGTATATCGCTATGACGGAAAAGATTTTACCTTATTCAGTAAAACGGATCGGGCAGACTTGATGCCTTTTGGCTACGGCATACAGAGCATTCTCGAAGACAAAAAAGGAAATCTGTGGTTAGGACTATCAGGAGGACTTTTTCGACAACGCGGAGATTCAATAATCAATGTTTCACGCAACGGACATTGGAACTAAATATACCCCCCGCACCCGCGAGCGGGAATGATATGCCCCGCTGGACTGAATAAATTAATAACATGGAAATCGGGTTTTAGTAGACACGGGTGCGGCGGGGGATGATGATGGGCGTCGGAGCGGTGTAGGATGTGGGGTTTAGGAGGTGGATGGCACCTTCGTCGGCGTCGGGGCCGTCGTCGTGGAGGCGGGAGCCGGGTTCGAAAGCTAAGAGCTGGTTTATGCCGCGGTTCATGTCTGCATCGGCGAGCTGGCTGTGGTCGTAAATGACTTTGCCGCGCTCCCACCAGCCGGCCATGGCCTGGATCCGCTGGACTTTTGCGGGTTTGTGGCGTTTGTCGGCGCGGATGGGCAGGTAGAAGCCGCGGCGGTTGCCCTCATCGTCAAAGTGTTGCATGAGGGAGCCTTGGAGTAGGCCCGTTTCCATGTAGAATGTGACGGCTGCACCGCCGGTGTTGCGGATTTCTTCATAGAGGTCGTAGCACCAGTTTACCAGGGCG